>Ga0183095_10163_pt3 | contig 137684 bp, 134 predicted proteins | sample BioMet4_FD_130346 | JGI IMG/M metagenome (GOLD analysis project Ga0183095, IMG submission 130346) | Microbial communities from bioreactor (seeded with sewage sludge) at LBNL, California, USA - Biofuel metagenome 4 (v2) (version 3) | ecosystem: Engineered > Bioreactor > Anaerobic > Unclassified ...
TAAAGTTGGACATTGATAAAGTTTTGGTCGAGATAAGGAATGCAGAAGGTCATATTTTGATGGGTTGCAGTTCAAAAGCCAATAGTATTAATGGTTGCAAGATATTTTGAGAATGATTATTAGTAAAAAGTGGCAACACCTAGAGCCAAAAAATGATGAATAATATCGTGCTTAAAAACCCTGAGAAATTATCAGGGTTCTTTTTTTTCTGAATAATAGCAGGACTTTTGGGCCAACTGCAGAATCATATAATATATACTTATAATTTAAAAGGCTGGGATGCAGATGTATTGCGTGGAATGTGGGAAAAAATACCAGATGATTCAAAAATTTGTCCATATTGCGGCAAGATGGTTTCTGAAGCAAAATCAGAAAATGCGATAAAACAGTATTACGTATCTGATAAAAATAGAATAGTAGCCATCCTCTTAGCCATGCTTGGGTTTATGGGGATCGGAGGATTGCAGAGAATCTATGTTGCAAAATATGCCACTGGTGCGCTTTATATGATAACCGGTGGTTTTTTCTTCGTTGGTACTATATGGGATTTATATAAACTTCTTACTGAAACGTTTAAAGACGGTGATGGATATCCTTTATATTCTGATTCATCAATGAAAAGCAATTATCATAGAAGAACTGTTAAGTCAGCATCAACAAAGAAAGCCATGATAGCTGTATTCTTTGGACTGCTCATGTTAATGGGGGGGTTATCGGGCGTTTCAGTTTCGCACCAAAAGGCGGAACAGGCAAAACAAGAAGTAGTGCAAGAGAAAAACAACATTAAAAAAGAAGAGAAAAAGAAGGATGAAACGGTTGATGAAAATCTATCAAAAATAAAAATAGAAGTACAACTTGACGATATTTACATCGAAGGAAAAAGACGCTTTTTTGTCGATATAACAAATACATCAGATTATCCTTTTAAAGGGATCGTGCATATTGGCGGCAAGGGAATTAGTGTGTTGGATTGCATATATGACCTAAAAAGGCTGCAGCCAGGGCAGACACAAAGATGTGTTGGCACAGGCAATGTAAGCGAAGCCACTAAATTTCGGCAGACAATACAGGGTAAATTTTTAAAAATCACGAAAAACCAAAATCTAAATTACAAAGTTGTAAAACAATATGGCGGAACGGGGATGCTGACATATTTTGTCTGTACGGATGATATGAGTGATGCTAATCTTACGTCTATCTCACAAGAGTTCTGTAAAAACTATGGTGGTTCTATTCATGATTTAGAAGTTCGTTTTGTGAAAAAGCAAAATGATCCATCACTTGATGACAGTTTAGCGATGTATGCCATCCATCCGATGAATAAGCAACTTAACAATAAACTGGTTTGGTTTGATGATGCTGGCAATGTTGGGAGAATAATAGCTACAATAAGTAAAGAATAGTATTTAAGCTGTTAAATGAAAAATTTGATATATAACGCTTAATTCATTCAAAGGAAGCTGGGGGCGTCAGAAAGACCGAACCTATATCGTAGTGCTATTTTGCATTTTTTTATTCGGATAGATGGTTTTCTGGTGGTACTATCAATATTCCTTTATGAAATCATAAAACCCGGTATGCATATTTTTTATCAAAGAATATTAAACTATGTATAGTATAATGGGTAAAATGAATGAGATTCAATAAAAAAGTTGACTTTTTTTTGTTTTTCCTTTATGCTATAAACATAGCTGAATAAAGACTCATCAAGAGCAGCAGAGGGAATGGCCCGATGAAGCTGCGGCAACCATTGATATGATCAAACGGTGCCAATTCCTGTAGGTTTTGACCTATAAGATGAGAGTAAATAAAACTCTCTATTATAGAGGGTTTTTCTTTTTGTAGTGCAGTTTTTATTCAGGCAGACAAGGAGGCAGAAAGATGAGCAAAAAAAGAGTATTATTTACTTCGGAATCGGTCACGGAGGGTCATCCGGATAAGATGGCGGATCAGATTTCCGACAGCATTCTCGATGCAATTCTCGCGCAGGATCCGATGGGGCGCGTTGCTTGCGAAACATTGGTAACTACGGGACAGGTTCATGTAGTCGGTGAAATTTCGACGAAATGCTATATCGATATTCCGCATATTATCCGTGATACGGTCCGTAAGATTGGATATACGCGCGCTAAATATGGATTTGACGCACAGACGTGTGGTATTCTCGTATCCATTGACGAGCAGTCGGCCGATATCGCGCTGGGCGTTGATAAGGCGCTGGAAGCAAAAGAAGGCGGTTTGGAAGAGGAAGATGTGATTGGCGCCGGCGATCAGGGGATGATGTTCGGTTATGCGACGAATGAAACCCCGGAATATATGCCGCTGCCGATTGCGCTTGCTCACAAGCTTGCCCGCCGCCTGGCTGAGGTCCGCAAGAGCGGCGAGCTTCCGTATCTGCGTCCGGATGGGAAAACGCAGGTAACGGTGGCCTACGAAGATGGTAAACCGGTTGCGATTGATACCATCGTCATTTCAACGCAGCATGATCCGGAAGCTGATCACGCGACAATTGAGCGGGATATGATCGAAAAGGTAATTAAAGCAGTCGTCCCAGCAGAGCTTTTAAATGCCGACACGAAGTATTTTATCAATCCGACCGGCCAATTTGTAATCGGCGGTCCGCAGGGTGATTCCGGGCTGACCGGACGCAAGATTATCGTTGATACCTATGGCGGCATGGCCCGGCACGGCGGCGGAGCGTTTTCCGGCAAGGATCCAACAAAGGTGGATCGCTCAGCAGCTTATGCGGCGCGCTATGTGGCTAAGAATGTTGTCGCCGCAGGCCTGGCGGATCGCTGTGAAATTCAGCTCGCGTATGCGATCGGCGTGGCCCGTCCGGTATCGATTATGGTGGATACCTTTGGTACGAATAAAGTGGATGAGGAGCTGATCAACAACCTCATCAGCAAGAATTTTGATCTTCGTCCAGCCGGCATCATCAAGAAACTTGATCTGCGCCGTCCTATTTATGCGCAGACGGCTGCGTATGGTCATTTCGGCCGCACGGATATTGATCTGCCGTGGGAGCATACCGATAAGGCGGCTGCATTGCGGCAGCAGGCAGGGCTCTAAGAGAACTTTTTGCTTTGTTTTGCAGGACGGCCCGGAGGCGGGCCGTCCTTTTGAATTTTCAAAATTATTGACATTGATGGTCCGTTATAATAAGATAGTTTGTATGCAAATGTTAAGGAGAGGGGTATTTCCCCCTTTTTTGAATGAAGTAGGAGGCAGTTATTTTAGAATGAGTACGAGTGAAAATTTGAGGAACGTTGCTATTATTGCCCATGTCGATCACGGCAAGACGACGCTGGTGGATGCAATGCTGAAACAGAGTCATGTATTTCGTGCCAATGAGCAGGTGGCAGAACGTGTTATGGATTCGGGCGATATTGAGCGTGAACGCGGCATTACGATTTTGTCCAAGAATACTGCGATTATGTACAAGGATACGAAGATTAACATCGTTGATACTCCGGGCCATGCCGATTTCGGCGGTGAGGTAGAGCGAGTATTGAACATGGTGGACGGCGTGCTTTTGCTGGTCGATGCTTTTGAGGGACCGATGCCGCAGACCAAGTATGTGCTGCGCAAGGCATTGGAACAGAAGTTGAAACCAATCGTGGTTATTAATAAGATTGATCGTCCGGATCAGCGTGTTGATGATGTTTATGATGAAGTGCTCGAGTTGTTTATGGAACTGGGCGCGGATGATGATCAGCTTGAGTTCCCGGTCATTTATGCCGCGGCTCGCGATGGTATTGCGAAGCTCAGCATGGATGATGACAGCGAGAATCTTGAACCGCTGATGGATATGATTGTTAAGGAGATTCCAGCGCCGCATGGTGATGCGGATGGTCCGCTGCAGATGATGGTTACGACGCTGGAGGCCGATGACTATGTCGGCCGGGTAGCGATTGGCCGTATTATTCGCGGAACGGCGAAGACAAATCAGAATGTTGTCATTATTAATGGGGATCAGGAAACCCGGGCGAAGATCGGCAAGGTATTTGTTTATCAGGGACTCAAACGCACGGAAGTTCCCAGCGCCGGACTGGGTGAGATCATTGCGTTGACAGGTCTTGGCGATGTAAGTATCGGGCAGACGGTTGCCGATGCTGATAATCCGGAAGCACTGCCGACGATTAATATTGATGAGCCGACGCTTTCGATGACGTTTGGCGTCAACACGAGTCCATTTGCGGGCCGTGAGGGTCAGTTCGTTACATCGCGGCATTTGCGTGATCGTTTGTTCAAGGAAGTGCAGACCAATGTGAGCCTGCGCGTTGAAGAAACCGATACTTCCGAAGTATTTAAAGTTTCCGGACGCGGCGAACTGCATCTTTCGATTCTCATTGAGACGATGCGCCGTGAAGGCTATGAATTGCAGGTCGGTAAGCCGGAGGTTATTTATAAGACGATTAACGGTCAGCTTTGCGAGCCGTTGGAAAATCTGACGGTTGAAGTTCCGCAGGAGTTCATGGGTACGGTTATGGAAGCTTTAGGTAAGCGCAAGGCAGAACTTTCGAATATGACGGAAGTTGCCGGATATATGCGGATGGAGTTTGTTATCCCGGCACGCGGCCTCATCGGCTTCCGGTCGGAATTGCTGACGAATACCAAGGGAAATGGCATTATGAATCATGTGTTCCATGGGTATGTTCCTTATAAGGGAGATATCAGCGGCCGTGAGCATGGTTCCTTGGTGGCGATTGAGCAGGGCGATACAACCGGTTATGGTATTTATACGTTGCAGGATCGCGGAACAATGTTTATTTCCCCGAATCAGGCTGTCTATGAAGGTATGATTGTCGGCGAAAATTCGCGTGATCTGGATATTGATATCAATCCATGTAAAAAAAAGAATGTTTCTAATATGCGTACATCTTCGTCGGATGAGGCGATTCGCCTTGTGCCGCCGCGTATTCTCAGCCTGGAGCAGGCATTGGAATACATCAACAAGGATGAACTTGTTGAGGTGACTCCGCAGAATGTTCGTTTGCGCAAAGTGGTGCTCGATCATACAGCTCGTGGTCGCGCGCGGAAGAATGGCGCTAAAGCCACAGCTAAATAAATACAAATTCTGGGTATTTTATACCAAAAAATCCTGTAGAAGAAATTTTTAAAAAATTTTGCAGGATTTTTTCTTTTTGCAGCGAAATGAACAGTAATACGCAACTCGGAGAGGGTTATTATTTTTGGAGGCGGGACGCATGATCAAAATACTGGATAAGCTTACCAATATCCTGATGCCAATGGAAGACGTCATGGAAGAGGAAGAAGTCGTTGTAAAGGAGAATAAAGTGGCGGCAGCCGTACCGCAGCGAGAGCGTCAGGTCGTCAACGGCACTCCTTATACAGAACCGGTGATGCATTCGCGTCCGACGCTTACGGTACACACGACTAAGGTTCCGGAACTTAAAGTGCAGATTTATGTGCCGTCAAAATTTGATCAGGTGGCGGATATTGCCGATGATTTGAAGGCTAAACATGCGGCGATCGTGAATTATGAGCGGGTGGATGAAGCCGAACAACGCCGTATTTGTGATTTCATCAATGGCGTTTGTTATGTTGAGGACGGAGAGGCGCGCCGTATTTCCGATACGATGGTTCTTTATGTGCCGGTTGGCGTGAATGTGATAGAGATGTCTCCGGTTGGGTTCGAGAAGTAAGAGCAGACGAACAGACGGCAAAGCGATCATGTGCGTGGTTGCTTTGCCTTTTTATTTGCCAATTTTAATTTTGGAGGGATTCGGATGGCAACAGAACAGGAGATTGAGGAGGCAGTATTGGAAGAATTCAAAGGAATTGCGGCGATTCCGCGTCCGTCTGGACATGAAAAAGCTGTCAGCGATTATTTGTATGGTCGGTTGCAGGCATTGGGCTGCAAAGTAATGCAGGATGAAGTTTTTAATTTGATCGCCGATCTGCCGGCAACGAAGGGCCGGGAAAACGCGCCGCTGACGATATTGCAGAGTCATATGGACATGGTTTGTGTGGCGGATGAGGGCGTGGCCTATGATCCCCTTACGGATCCGATCCGTTTGCAGCGCAGCGAAAAGTATTTGACGGCGGAGGGTACGAGTCTTGGGTCTGATGATGGTATCGGTATCGCCTGTATTCTTTATATTTTAGCGCATTCGGCGGCGCACGGCCCATTGCGGGCTATTTTTACCGTAGATGAAGAGGTAGGGATGCATGGAGCCACTTCTTTGGCGGCGGATTATCTGACAGACGCATCTTTTTTGATTAATTGTGACTCGGAAGATTACGACCAGGTGACAGTAGGGAGTGCCGGCAGCGTTGGTATTGACTTCCATCGCCCGTTGACTTTTTCATCGCCGCTGGAAGGCCGTGGTTGGAAGATTGCCGTGAAAGGGTTGCTGGGCGGACATTCGGGGGAAAGAATCGGCGACGGGCGCGGCAATGCGATTCGCACGCTGGCGTTGCTGCTGGCGAGTTTTCAGGAGCATCAGATTGCGTTTCGGCTGGCTGGGCTGCAGGGAGGAAAAGCGCGCAATGCAATTCCGGCGTCTGCAGAAGCCGTTATTGTGTCAACGGCGGATGAGCAGGCGCTGCGCGCAGTGCTGGAAGAAGCTCAGCAGCGGTTCCTGGCGGCTTATGGCAGCGTGGACCCCGCTATGCATATTTTTTTGACGGAAACGCCGCTTGCCAAGCAGGTTTTTTCCCCGGCCGATATGGAAGCGTTCTGGCAGCTGGTAGCGAGTCTTCATACCGGGGTCTACGCTATGGAGCCGGTGATTCCGGGTTTGGTCGAAACCTCGGCCAATATCGGCATGGCGTTTGTGAAGGACGGCGTGTTGACAGTCACGTTTTATCCGCGCTCCACGGTGGACAGCAAACTGCGGGAATTTCAGCAGATGGCGCGCATACTGGGCCGTTGGAGCGGTTTCGCCGTTGAGACCGGCGAACCGGCGCCGGGTTGGAAAGAACGTACTGAAAGCCGTCTGACGCCGATGATGACGAGGATCTTTGAGGAACAAAATGGGAAGCCGATGTCGGTGGTTACCATTCATGCTGGTTTGGAATGCGGCTGGCATATCAAAAAGAATCCGGCGCTGGATATGGTTTCTATTGGCGTTACTACGAAGGATATTCATAGTCCCAAGGAGCGGCTGGTGCTGGCAACGGTAGCGCCGCAGGTTCGTCTGATGGATGAAACACTGCAACGCATTGCGGCGCTGTAACGTCATGGGTGGGGAGGCATAAACCTATGGATCGTCGTAGTTTTTTAAAATATCTTGCCGGCGCAGGCCTGACATTGGGAGCCGGCGGCTGGTATGGTTTTGAACGGTGGTTTTTCCTGCCGCGGGCAGAATCTGGCGGCAGCTTAGGAGAAGCTTGCCAGCGTATTGTCGTGCTGGGCGACCCTCATTTGCCGGTGCGCCGGGAAAAGTACACAACGTCGGCGGCGCAGGACCCGATTCTGCAGCTGAAAGCAAAATTGCCGGCAGATGTGAATGATTGGGATGACGTCGCGTTAGTTGCCGTCCTTGGCGATATTGCCGCCCGCTATGGGATTGACAGCGAATATGCCGATGCAAAAGCTTATTTTTCTCGCTTTCAGGCGCCGGTCTGTATCATGGGTGGGAACCATGATTATGTATATCGGGATGAGCCGTCGGCTACCGGCCATCTGCAAAAAAATGATGCGGCGGGCCGAGCGGCGAAATTGGCGCATTTTCAAACGGTGATGGGCTTGGAGCAGCTTTATTATACGCGCCGGTTGGGATCGTATTTTTTGATTTTCCTGACGCCGGACGCCCTGGGCAGTTATTTGACCGAGATGAGTGAAAGGCAGCTCCATTGGTTTGCAGATCAGTTAGTACAGCATCGCGATCTGCCGACGATCGTATTCTTTCATGCGCCGCTGGCAGGGACGCTGCCGACATATCAAAAAAATATTAATACGCCGGATTTTATTGCGCAGCCGGAAGCGTCTATCCGTTGGCTGTTGGAAGCCAATCCGCAGGTCCGGCTCTGGGTTTCGGGGCATACGCATACGCCGGCGACCAATCCCGGGTATGCGGATACGGACGTTAATACGTATGTGGGCAATGTGGTTGATATTCATAATCCGACGCTGGATGCGGCGACACTTTGGACGAATTCGCTTTATCTCTATAAGGATCGGATTGCCGTGCGCACCTTTAATCATAAAACAGGAGAATGGGTGGGAAAACTGGATCGCGTGTTTTCTCTCTGAAACAAAAAAAGCCGCTGCTGAAGCGGCTTCTTTTCATATATCCCAGTGGATCTGATCTGGGTTCGGGGTGGCATGGTCAATGCAGTTGAGAATCCAGGCGACATTTTCATGCTGCTGATTGAAGGCTTCGTTGAGAGCCGCCCGATACTCATTGGGCACGTCCATAAATTTCAACGCCATGTGCATATAGTCTTTGGCAACAAGCGGGACTTCACGTTCCGCCGCCAACTGCGCCTTGAAACGATAACCATAGTAGAGATAGCTGTTGTGCGGCACGGGGATGTCCTCATATACGGCAATGCGCTCGTCGGCTTCATGCTCGGCCTCGTGGCCCTGTCCCATGCAGTGCATCGTCGTCCAGCGGTCAGCCCAGAGCTCGCCCCGCAGAATGAATTTATAGAGAAAATCGGTTGCTTCGGCCAGCTCAATGGCCAGACCAATATGTTGTAGCGACAGATCAAAATGTTCCTGTTCGCGTTCAACCAGACTCAGCTTTTGCAGAGCGAACACCTTTTCTTCGACTTCTTCGGCATTTTCTTCGTCAATATCCGTTTCAACAATCGAGCGGAAAAGTTCGACCGCTTCATTTTTGCGGTCATATTCTGGCATAGCGAGAAAATGGGCCAGACGGGCGCGGCAGTGCCAGTCGTCAAATCCTTTCGCAAAAATGGCAGCCGGCGGCGGATTCTTTCCATCCAATACAACATGTATCAGTTGATGAAAGTCATTATGGTTCATGCTATTCCTCCTAAAAAAGCTTTTTCCTAAATTATAGCATAGTCTGGCAAGCGGCGAAAATAACGGATTTCTATGGTTGCAAAGTAATAATCGGTGTGTTACTATGTAACCATAGCTTGCAAATTAAAAAGTTCCGTTATAAAACGGAATGCGGGACGCGACGAGGCTTGCCCTGCTGTATCAGATATGGTACAGGGGCGGGCCTTTTTGTTTGGCAGCGTTTTGTGCGCACAAGCGTTGTTGCCGCAGGCAGGCTGAAAATGAATAAGGGGATGAGCCAAATGAAAAAATGGAGCCGTTGTATTTTTATACTGACCTTGCTGATGTTACCATCGGTGGCGTTTGCCGCTGATACGGCAGCGCCGTCAACTTTGGTGCCCGCCGATATGGCTTATGTTGCTTTTGCTGGTCTGATGGTATTTTTTATGACGCCGACATTGGGGATTTTTTACAGCGGAATGGTGCGCCGCAAAAATGTTTTGAATACCCTGATGATGTCGTTTATTGCCTGCGGTATTATAGTGATCCAATGGGTGCTTTATGGATATTCCTTATCTTTTGGCGATGATATAGGCGGCATTATCGGCGGGTTGAATTTCGTCGGTTTTCAGGGAGTCGGACTGACGCCCAATCCGGCTTTTTCAGAAACGATTCCTCATATGGAGTTTGCCGTATTTCAAATGATGTTTGCCGTTATTACTCCGGCGATTATTTCCGGATCGGTAGCGGAACGCATCCCCTTCAAGGCCTATATGCTTTTTATTCTGCTTTGGGCAACCTTTGTTTACGATCCGATGTGTCATATGGTATGGGGACCCGGCGGGCTGCTTGCCGGTCTTGGCGCGCTTGATTTTGCCGGCGGCACGGTCATTCATATTTCTTCCGGCGTTTCAGGCTTGGTGGCGGCATTGGTAATTGGACGACGGTATGGGTATGGCAGCCAGAGTTTTGTGCCGCACAATGTGCCGTATATTCTCTTTGGCGCCTCAGTTGTCTGGATGGGGTGGTTTGGGTTTAATTCCGGCTGCGCGTTGGGAGCTAATGAAATTATGGTGCTTGCCTTTACCAATACCGGGATTGCTTCCGCGGCAGCGATGCTCATGTGGGTACTGCTTGATTATACGTTCCATGGAAAAGCAACTCTCTTTGGCGCGATTACCGGCGCTATTGCCGGTTTGGTCGGTATTACGCCGGGAGCCGGTTTTGTGGAGAACTGGGCTGCTATTCCCATCGGCATGACAACCAGTGCAGTTTGCTTCTTCGCCATTACCTTTGTCAAGAAAAAACTTGGTTATGATGATTCGCTGGATGCCTTTGGCTGCCATGGCGTGGGCGGTATGTGGGGCGCTTTGGTTACTGGTGTCTTTGCCTGCAAGGCCGTCAATCCGTTGGCATCCGACGGGCTGGCGTATGGTAATGCCGGACAGCTCATTCCTCAGCTAACCGGCGTGATAACGACAATTTTTGTCGCAACGATTGTTACGATCATTTTATTGAAATTCATCAGCGTTTTCACGCCAATTCGTGTTTCTGAGACCGAGGAAAAAGAAGGGCTGGATCTCAATGAACACGGAGAAAATGCGTATTCTAAATTCTAATTTATAACGGAATATATTTTTTGGTAAAAGCTATTGAAATCAAGAAAAGCGCGTGTTATAATCAGGTTTGCAATACAAATAAAAAAGTTCCGTTAAAGGGACGTACGACTGAGCGATGAAGCTTGTGCAGCAAAATAGCGGCATGAGCTTTTTTGTTGGTCGGGAGTTGAAGGAGGGACAAGGCAATGAGTACAGAAGCAGAAGTGTTGGAAAAACTCAAGACAGCGATCATAGAGCTGGATGAAGATCTGGGAACAGCGGCCGCCAAAGAAGCGGTAGCGCTCGGTATGGACCCGATTCACGCGATCAGTGATGGGCTGGGGGCCGGCATGCAGGTGCAAAGCGATCTTTTTGATGAGGGTGAAGTCTTTGTACCGCAGTTGGTGGTAGCTGCGGATATTTTTGAAAATGCCGTGGCCATTATGACTGCCAATTTGTCGGCCGAAGATAAGGCGGCTTCCAGCAAGGGAAAGGTTCTTATTCATACGGTAGAAAGTGATATTCATGATATTGGAAAAAATATTGTCAAGACGATGCTGGCTGCTAGTGGCTTTGAGGTCATTGATATGGGACGAGATGTCTCGGTCAGCGATGTTGTTGAAACAGCGAAAAAGGAACATGTTGATATTATTGCCGGCGCAGCGTTGATGACAACCACAATGCCGGCGCAGCGCGAAATTGTTAATCTTTTGAAAGAAGAAGGAATTCGCGGCCAGTTTAAATGCATGTTCGGGGGAGCGCCGGTATCTGAGGACTGGGTTAAATCCATTGGCGCCGACGCCTACGCCGAAAATGCCGCAGAAGCTATTGCCAAGGCCAACGCGCTGATGGCAGAAATCCGGGGGTGAAATTATGACATTAACAAAAACTTTGTCAATTGGCGATATTTATGATCGGGCTAAAAGCGGTCCGAAAACTGATGAAAAAGATTGGGATTTTAAGATTATACCGCAGACGGCGTCGATGCTAAAAAAGAAATATAACATAAAAATGGATAAGAAACAGATCATTCCGACCGATCCCCAGCTTATGGACGGACTTTTTCGCGCCGGGTTTGAGCTGCTTCTGACCTGCGGCGTCTATTGCATTGATACCAAGCGTGTCATTCAATATACCGAAGAAGAAATTCTTGCTTCATTGGCGGCGGCGCCGAAAGAGGCGCAGTTTGGCGAAATTGGCAAACATGGGCGTCTTATCAAGTGTCGTAAGCATGATGATAAGCGGGCGCCGATTATTCAGGGAGGACCGACTGGCGCTCCCTGCTCGGAAGAACATTTTCTGGCTATTCATCAGAGTTATGCGCAGGAACCGATTGTGGACACTATCGTCGATGGCGTACTGCAGACAACGCGCGGTCATGATCCCCTGCCGCTCACACCGTGGGAAATTGCGGCGGTGCGCTCGGAGGCCATTATGGTTCGGGCGGCGCAGGATCGTGCCGGCCGTTGTGGAATGGGGCTTTAGGGGAATGAAACTTCGCTTTCCGCAGCGGGCGTTATCGCCGCGGATTTTCCCGGCGGCATGCGGCCGACGGATGCACATGAAGTATCCCAGCTTAACGAGCTTAAAATTGATGTCAGTGCACTCACTTTTGATGCTTATTATGTTCTGGCCGGTGATATGATCATGTGTGAGCAAATGCCAATTTACGGCGGTTATGCCGGCGGATTGGAGGAAACAACGATTGTCGATGTCGCGACAACGCTGAATTCCTTTGTCATGGCGCAGGCTACCTGGCATCTCGATGGACCAACCCATGTTCGCTGGGGCATTACGACGGCGCGCGAGACGCTCGCCATCGCTGCGCATGCCTGCATGGCGGTTGAGTCACATTATGATCTCATGATGGGCAACCAGTATTATACGATGGCCGGGCCGTGTACCGTCATGTGCCTTTTGGAGACGGCGGCCCAGGCGATTACCGATACCTGCAGCGGGCGTGAGGTTCTTTCCGGCGTCGCCGCCAGCAAGGGCGTTACAACGAATTACACTACGGGCATGGAGGCCAGATTCATGGGCGAATGCGCGCATGCTGTCGCTGGTATGTCTACGGACGCAGTCAATGTGCTGCTGGATAAACTCATTGCTATGTATGAAAAAAATTATAAAACAGCGCCTAAGGGGAAACCTTATCAGGAGTGCTATGATACTAGTACGCTCCGTCCGACACCGGAGTATATCGGGGTATATGATGAAGCCGTACAAATCATGACAGAACTTGGATTGGATTATTGGACGAAAAAAAATAAGTTTTTGGTCGACTAAATTGCTGCATAATGCTGAAGAAAAAAGATTGTCTGCTGCTGTCAGGGTACAGTGGCGACGGTCTTTTTTTATACAAATGGTTTCGTATTTTTTCTACTTGAATAGTATACTATAGTATGCTAGAATCTATATTAACAAGAAACTGTTTTTATGTTCTTTGTATCTTGCGGGGAAAGAAGGAAGAAGCATGAAAGCTTTTGTACAGTGTTTGAACCGGTTTTTATTTTCGCAGCGCGATTTAGGTCTTTTGTTATTTCGTTTGGCGATTGGCGGTATGTTTATGTGGCATGGTCTGCCAAAATTACTGGGCGGGCCAGAGAAATGGGCGGCGCTCGGTCAGACGATGGAAGTGTTCGGCTTATATTTTGCTCCGGAACTCTTTGGCTTTTTATCCGGGGCCAGCGAGTTTTTTGGCGGTCTTTTGATTTTGCTGGGTTTATTCTACCGGGCAGCAGCGTTATTTTTGTGTGTGAATCTGTTGGTGGCCTTCAGTAGCCAGCTATTGCAGAATAAGGGCCTTTTTAAAGCCGCTCAGTCTTTTGAAGATGCCGCGAGTTTTCTGGCAGCTTTGTTTGTTGGGCCGGGCTGCTATAGTCTGGACCATTTTCTGGGCTTGGATCAAAATCGCGAGTAATAACCGGCAAGTGATTAAAACCATAGAGAAAACACCGTCGGCGTTTTGGTAGTTGGCGGTGTTTTCTCATTTTATGCGAAGCGCAGTTCGAGGAAGCTGTCCGCGCTTTGGTTGCGCAGGCAAAGCAGGTGCAGAAAAAAATTACGAAAAGCGGTTGCTTATTAAAAATATAAATTTACTTTATTTGACAACAAATGAGAAAAGTTATATAGTATATCTATAATATTAACTAGTTAATATAAAATTTTTACTACGGAAGGGATTGTTTTTTTGCAGAAAGTACAACTTTGGACGAAAAATTTTATTGCTCTTACGGCTACGAATGGATTATTGTTTGCCAGTTTCCATTTTTTACTGCCGACGCTGCCTATGTATGCCGCTAGTTTGGGGGCAACGGGGACAGAGATTGGTTTTATCAGCGGTGTGTTTGGCTTTTCGGCGATTTTTATTCGCTTGTTTACCGATACCGGCGTACGCGCTGTCGGCAAGAAAAAGTGTCTCTATGCCGGCTTGATTCTCTCTATTTTAGCCACGCTGAGCTACTTTGTTTTTGATTCTATTCATGAATTGATGATCGCGCGTGTGATTCACGGATTGGGATTTGGTCTGAGCACAACCTTTACGGCGGCGATTGCGGCGGATATTATTCCGGCGGCCCGGCGGGGTGAAGGCGTGGGCTATCTTGGACTAGGAAGCACCGTGGCCATGGCGATAGCGCCGGCTGTGGGAATTTTCCTGCTGGTTAGTTTTGGAACGCAAGCGCTGTTTCCCTTGTCCGCGTTGATGAGCCTTTTGGCGATTTTTACGGCGATGGTTTGCACTATCCAGCCGATAAAAGCCGAGCTGCCAGCGCCGGCGCTTCATTCTTCCATCCGGAACCGCATCTTTGAAGCGGGAACGGGGGTTCCAGCTTTTTTGACGATTTGTTTTGGCGCGGCTTATGGCACTGTCAATACATTTATTGCAATGATGGCGCAGGAAGCCGGTATTGATCATTCCGGTTGGTTCTTTATTCTGGGGACTTTATTTATTTTTATTTCGCGTCCTTTTGGCGGCCGCTGGTTTGATTTGAAAGGCGCTTTTGCAGTAGTTCTGCCAGGCGGCATTCTTTTTATGCTTTCACTTTGCCTGATTGTGGTGGCAAAATCGCTGCCGGTTTTGCTGCTGTCCTCTTTGTTTTATGGTCTGGGCGGCGGTCTTTTGCTTCCGGCGCTGATGACCTGGATGCTGAATGTGGTTCGTGCCGATCGTCGCAGCGCTGCCAGCGCAACTTTTTATAACATGTTGGATATAGGAACCAGCAGCGGGCTCTTGATTTTCGGCAGTTTGGCTGGTACGATAGGATATATTGCGATGTATAAATATGTGATAGCCATTATGGTATGCTTTATCATCGGCTGTTTGTTGCAGCATTTTATTCGGCCAAAACAGACGCTTGATGAAGCGGAAGACGAATAAACGTTTTTGGAGCCGTAGTGGAGAAAGAGATGGACAAAATGCATTCTGTTTCAGAAGATGTAGCTACGGCGGAGGATCGCCTGATTCATCAGCTGTATCAAACTCTGCGGGTTTTTTCAAAAACGTTGAATACGGCTATCTGTGCGTCTGGTATTTATAGCTCGGAATGGACGGTTCTCAAACTGGTCAAGGAGCATGGGACGATTTCACAAGTGGAAATGATTGAATATCTGGGTGTAGAGCCGGCGGCAATCTCTAAAACGCTGGCGAAACTGGAAAAGAAACAAGTGATTGAGCGGTATTATAATAAAACCGGCCGGGGAAAAATCATTGCGCTTACCGCTGAAGGGCTGCGCTTGTATGAAGCGTTGGATGCCATCGTCAGGCAGCATAGGCAAAAAGCGCTGCAAGGAATTGGTCCTCAAGAACAGCAGATTTTATATCGACTGTTGCAGCGCATGGATGCTAATGTACGGTAATCAACCGGAGCTAGGGCTCGTACAGCCGGACTTGGTTCCTGCCGGATTCTTTGGCCAGATAGAGCGCCTGATCGGCACTTTTGATCCAGGACGACATATCCATACAGGAGTTTTGTGAGTCAGCCATAGCGATTCCTATGCTGATGGTGATTTGTATGATATGGCTTTCATGGATTGGGATTTCCTGACTGGCAATGGAATCGCGAATGCGTTCGGCAATGAGCAGCGCATCTTTTTGTTCGGTATGCGGCAGAATAATGATGAATTCGTCGCCGCCATAGCGCCCCAGAATATCATCCTGTCGCAGGTTCTTCTCACTGACGGCAGAAAATAATTTCAAGATTGTGTCGCCGGCAATGTGCCCGAAGGTGTCGTTGATTTGTTTGAAATGGTCAATGTCAATCAGCAGCAGCGCGCTGTGCACCGGCTGACAGGCGATGTTCTCTATGAGCGATTGTATATCTTCGTCCAGTTTGTTACGATTGGCGATGCCGGTTAACGGGTCGGTGGACGCCTTGGCCTGCAAACTGTCCAATTGATTGGAAAAGAATGTGATATCATGAAATGTCAGAAGAAAGCCTGCTTTTTTCTGGTTATGCATGATATCAATTTTTTTTGCCTGATAATGGTTGCTACCCGGTGTCGGAAGCTGCAGTTCAATCGGTTGTGTTTGTTTCTGGGCGAGTAAGTTCAGAATAGGCGGGATGCCGGCAAACAAGATGGATGCTTTTTGACCGGGAGAAGCAGACGTCAGCGCCGGGAATATTTTTTTGCTGGCGTTATTAAAATCAGCCAATACGCCCTGTGTATCAAAAATCAAAATGGCATCAGAAAGTGCCTGGAAAATCACTTTTTGCGCCAAGGGGGCAACTTCAAATAAGTTCAGGTGATAAATGGCCCATCCGTACAGAATGCCCGGCACCATAAAAGAAACCGGCGAAGGATCAAGGCCCCAAGGCATGTAACCGCAGGAATAAAGAATCGTGCTCGCCCAAGGAAACAGAGAGCCCAGGAGAAAAATGATTGGTTGCTGATTTTTGGGATAACTGGATTTTTGCCAGTGAAGAATATAGAAAATATTTCCCAGTAGCAAAGCGCCATTGTTTAAAACCGTGTGGATATGATACCAGATGCCGGGAACAATCCAGGCGATGGGGAAAGGCGCGTCTGGATTGAGATCGACCGATTGGTAGTACAGATGATGAATTTCGGTGGTCTGGCTCAAAATCAGCGTTATCGAACAGAGCATCAGTAAAACGGCCAGAAGCAGTTTATCATAGCGGAATGTTACTTGTGTATGATGTAGCGCCAGTCCGATCCAGGCAACTGGGATAAAAGATATGCCGATGTTTTCCAAGTGCAGCCAGAATTTTATGGCGGCCAACTGGCTGCTGGCCAGTTCGCCGGCGTAACCGAAGGCGTATATGCCGGTGCAAAGCGCCAGCATAAATACGCCCTGTCCCAACGGCAGTTGTCTTTTTTTCCAAGACAGCAGACAAACGGCAGCCAGCAACAGGAAAGTCAGCGTGCATAAAGCAATCAGTACCATTCTTGGTAAATACATAATACACCTCAACCCGTAAAAACATTGATATGTTTGGTTTAACTGCTCTTATTTTAGCACGTTTTATAAGAAAAAGGGATGGGTTCATTTGAGCGGTATGCTTTTCTCAAATGCATACCAGCACTGGGACATGGCGGCTTTTGTTTATGAATTTCACAAGGTGTCTGTGGAAACTAAAGGCGGGAAAAAGGCTCGACAATGACGGGCAAAAATCCGGATGCTTTTTCGGACATAAACTTTGTTTAGCCAGGCCATTTGGATCTTATAGGTCTGATGCAGCGGAATCCGGCAGATGCTTTTTTGCTGCGCGGGAGTGAGCACGTGGTCGAGCAAATAGTCAGAGCAGAAACAGGCTCCCATGCCCAGCAGACACATGTTCAGCAAAACTTCAATATTGTCGGAGGCAGCAATGATTTTTGGGGTGATGCCGGCTTTTTGCAGTTCATACATGGCAATGTGTCCGGCAATATCGTTTTTACTGTTCATCAGTAGCGGAATGGTTGTCAGACATCTGATATCGTGCGGAGCGTTTTTGATGATAGACGCGGGGACGGTTAGGATCATTTGTTCCCGATAAAGCGGCTCAATGGTCATTTCCGGATGTTCAATCGTAAAACGGGCAATGATGAGATCTAGTTTGCCGTCCAGCAGACCCTGAATAAGGGCGTCATTTGTGTTCTCCGATAAGCTGACTTGTATATATGGGGATGTATTCACAAAAGTGCTGATCAGGCGAGGCATCAGTACTTTGCTGCGGGTGCGGGCAATGCCTATGTGTAGGTTATCGCTGTGGTGCTGTTCCATATCACGAAATTCTTGCTGCATTGAATCATAGGTGCGGATAAAATCAGCGGCGTAGCGATAAAACTTTTCCCCGGCATAGGTGAGGGCAAAGTTCGGATGACGGTGAAACAGACAGCACTGTAGCTCCTTTTCCAGCGCCGTCATGTGCGCGCTCAGGGTTTGCTGGGTAATATGGAGCTCATGGGCGGCCTGATTAATATTGCGGTTTTTGACGACAACCGTGAAATAATACATGGGTAAAAAATTCATATGATCTTCTCCTACAGGTGTTTTACTGTAGTATATATCGTATGAAATCAGTTTGTAAACTGTAATCACGCAGAATATAATGATTGTGTCGGTAATTAGAATATTCTGGAGGGGTTTTATATGGTAACCTATCAGGCGGGGAAGTTGGGTTCCGGACCCATTGCCTTTGGAGCGGCCATCCTTTTATTACAGCCTGCTTTTGGGATTAAAAGCGCAACGGCTATCGGACTCACCATTTGGATGGCTTTATGGTGGATTTTTCGTCCGGTTTCAATTTCGGTGACGGCTTTATTGCCCATTATTGTCAATGCGGTGTTTAATCTGATTCCCAATGAGCAGGTAATCAGCCGCTACTTTTCGGAAATTGTCGTTTTGCTTCTGGGTGCCGATCTCATTTGCATGACATGGTCGAGAAGCGGGTTGGATAAGCGGCTAGCCGTAAAAACGTTGTGTTTTATTGGCACATCGATGCGCGGGCAGATTTTTGTCTGGCTGGGCGCGGCTACGGTTTTATCGATTTTTTTACCGAATGTCGTTGTAGCGGCGATTCTTTGCCCGATTGCGGTTGCAATGCTGAAATTTGTCGGCGAAAAGGATATTGCGAAAAGTTCCCTAGCAGTTCCAATTTTGTTGGCGATTGGCTGGGGCAGCGGTATCGGCGGATTGGGGTCGCCGATTGGCAGCAGCGCCAATTTGGTGGCAATCAGTTATATAGAGGCGATGACCGGGCAGGAGTTTATGTATTTTGAATGGATGCTGCGATTCCTACCAATGCTGGTTTTGCTGTTTTTACTGAATCTGGGTTTTCTTTTCTGGCTGTCGGTTACGGGGCGCGGTTTACCGGGAACACGAGAGTATTTTCAACAGCTGTATCGGCAATTTGGTCCCATGCGCCGGGCGGAAAAAATCGGCTTATTTTTGTTTGTCCTAGCGGCTTTGCTGGCTTTCTTACGTCCGTTGTTTGCTGCCTTTTTGCCGGGCCTGAAGCCGGCGTATTGTTTTCTGCTTCTGGGCATGGTGACCTTTATTTTACGGGACGAAGTGGGGAAGCCTCTATTGGAGTGGGAATATGCCGAGCGGCATGCGATGTGGGGAATGTATCTGCTTTTTGCCAGCGGCATTGCTTTGGGGCAGATCATTATTCAAACGCAGGCAGCGGTAAATATCGCGTCGCTGCTGACGCTGCTACCACTTCATGGCCATATGGAAACGATGTTTATCTTCGTAGCCTTTGCCGTGTTTATGACGGAGGTGTCGAGTAATACGGCGGCGATGTCGATTGCAATCCCCATTGTCGCTGGGATTTGTCAGACATTGGGCCTGAATCCGTTTCCTTATATTCTGGCAACGATTGTGGCCGCGAGCTGCGCGTACGTATTGCCGGTATCCACCCGGGCCATTCCAGTGGCGTTTGGTTTGAAGGCCGATGTGCAGATTCATCAGGGGTTAAAGCTGACTTGCCTAAATACTTTGCTGACGACCGTGGTCTGTTATGTTGGAATGCTGCTGTTTCCTGGTTTTATGCAGCTTTAAAATGGTTTTACTGCAGGGGGCAATGTGTTTCCTATGGTATACATCAAAAGCGATGCCGTTAAATTTGTAATTTCATATTATTTTTTGTCAGATTTTATAGACTCTTCTGTACAATAAATTTATAAATTAAATTTTTCATCGGTTGATTTTTTCAACGGATGGCAAAAGAGGAGAGAAAGTCTATGAAAAAAAAGGTATGTATCATGCTTATGACCTTTGCGCTGATGGCGTTCGGCGCGCAATGTGCTTTTGCACAAGCCGGCGGCGATAAGCCGAATATCCGGATTCTGGCGACGGGAGGCACCATTGCCGGCAGCGCGGCTTCGGATACGGCCACAACCGGCTATAAAGCCGGCGCTTTAGGGATTGATGTTTTGATTCGGGCGGTGCCGGAAGTCAACAATTATGCCAATGTTTCCGGGGAACAAATTTGCAGCATTGATAGTAAAGATATGTCTAATGATATTTGGCTGAAGCTTGCCCGCCGTGTCAACGAATTGTTGGCGCGTTCGGATGTGGATGGCATTGTTATTACCCATGGCACCGATACGCTGGAAGAAACCGCTTATTTTTTAAATTTGACCGTTAAAAGCGATAAGCCGGTTGTTCTAGTCGGCGCAATGCGCCCGGCCACTGCGATCAGCGCGGATGGGCCGATGAATCTTCTCAACGCCGTGCGGCTGGCTGCCAGCCCAAAGGCAGTCGGCAAAGGAGTTCTGGTGGCGATGAATGATGAGATTAACGGCGCGCGTGATGTTACTAAGGTGAATACGACTTCGGTAAGCACTTTTCAGGCGCCAGAACTGGGCTTTTTAGGATATATGAATGACGGCATACCAGAATTCTACCGTGAGAGTACGCGTCGGCACACGAAAGACAGTGAATTTAATACAGAAGGCCTTACGGCTTTGCCTTATGTCAAGATTATTTATGGGCATGCCGGCGATGACGGCCTGTTTGTAAAAGCGGCCATTCAGGCCGGTGTTAAAGGAATTATTTATGCCGGCACCGGTAATGGCAGTGTGCATAAGGATGCAGAAGCCGCTTTGGCAGATGCGTCTCGGTTGGGCATTGTTGTTGTGCGCAGTTCCCGTGTTGGCAATGGTACGGTGATTCCGGCGGAACAGTCTTATATTGACGAGCACTTTCTGGACGGTGATTCGCTGAATCCCCAGAAAGCAAGAGTGCTCTTGCAACTGGCGCTGACTAAAACGCATGATCTGTCTAAGATACAGGCAATGTTCAAGGAATATTAATACAAAATATTTCTATAGAGCGCAGACAAACACCCCGTTGCCGTTGGCGACGGGGTGTTTGTCTGCGCTCTATAGAGGGTCAGCACATTTGGTGCAGAAACTTTATAAGCTCGGGCGTGCAGTTGGCTTTGATGATATTGTGTCCGTGAGTTTTATTGAACATAAGATAGAAATTGGTATTCGTTTCGATAATCTTTTCTATTTGGTCGTAGCGTCGGTCAACGTCGCCGGTGGGACTGAGGCAGCGCAGATGCTCCGGATAGAAATAGCAGGTGACGGTGGTTTGACAGACGGTTTTGTCTTTGTTGTAAGCACGCCGGAGTGGGTAATGTGCATAGGCTTCGATCAGAAAAATTAAAAGGAACTGCGCTTTAAACTTCAGGAGTATGTCCAAAATTGCATCTGGTTGTAATGCCGGCGGATGATTCCAGAGAGCGATGATGAGCGGGAGATAAATGCAGAGCCGCAGGATGTTGGTGTATTTATTGTTGACGTGTCGAACAAATTTTTTGTATTCTTCATAGGTCCAATGCGTTTCTGTCTGATAGAGGATGTTATCCGTGCAGAGCAGGGCGGGCGTCGGCAGAGGGACTTCCGGCACGGAGTAGTCCATGGGAAGCTGACGCAGAAAGGCGATGAGTTCGTCAGAGCAGCTGCGTTTATTGACGAAGATGGCGTCCGTGGCGTTGGCGAGCAGGTAAAAGCTGTGGCCGGTCTCTATACAACGCAGAATCTTGTTGTAGGGCAATGAGATTTCGGCATGCAGGGAAGACTGTTCCACATGATCATCATAAAAGGCGAGGGCAAAGGTACTGCCGCCGGTACGGCATTGTTGTTCGTAATTGCGTTTGAGCTGACGGTAAAAACTGAAACAGAGGAAGATCATCATACACGTAAAGATGAACCAGGTGCTTGCTGTGGGACGGGTGGGTGAAATTGCATCTGATTGTAAGAAAAAGAAAATCAGCAGACAAAGAATCAGTTTGATGATTAAGGTTCGGCGATTGGCTATAAAATGGTATTGCAGATAGTCTCCAAAGGTAATATGGGTTCGGATTTCAAATTTTGGTTGCAATGCAAGCACCTCGTTTTTATTTAAAAAGCGTGAATTGGTATCATAAAAGGGGCTGCGGCTTTTAGGCTGCAGCCCCTGGGGCAGGACAGGTTATTTGCCCTTGGGATATACACCGATGGTGAGAATATTGATGATAGGCAAGTGTTGTCCCAAGCGGCGCATAAGTATGGCGCTGATGATAGCAAGCAGGACGACGCTGCAATAGAATCCTATGGCCAAGGGCGCCGTCATAATGCGGCCGCTGCTATCAACCATCCGGCCCAGATAAGTAATGGCAACTGGATGTACAAGATAGGCAAAGTAGGAATGCCGGCCCAGCAACGAGAGCGCTGGGTTTAAAAACGCCGGATAACGCGGATAGGTAAAGATGGTAAAGAAAAAAAGGGAAGCGCCTACGGTGTACAGGACGCCGGGAGGGCAAAGCTGATGCGCCGAGTTAATGGCTTCTATAGGCGTGTAATGGTCCAATAAAATCAGTTTGTAGTAATAAACCAATAGGGATGCCATGGAAGCCCAAAAAAAGATACAAATAGCGGCGCGCCGTTCTTTCATGAAGCGCATGAATTCGTTGCTGTGGACAGCGAGCCAGCCGCCCAGAATAAAGATGAATACATAGTGAATCACCCAGTAGTTGAGCCGATTGATCAGCAGGGCTTTCAGAATAGGATTTTCAATGCCATAGGGATTCATGATAAAACTGGAATAGTAATTAAACGCAATTTGCGCCAGCAGCAACCACAACAAGCCGCTTTTGTTGATGTGACGTACGATTTTGATCCAGAGCGGCATAAGCGGATAAAACCAGAGTAAAATAACGAGAAAATAGAGCTGATAGCTCGCAAAACCAAAAAACAGATATTTGAGAATTTGCAGCGGCGTTAACAAGGAGGGATCCCGATAGAGCACCGTATAGTGTAGTATGTAGAAGGCCGACCAGACGAGGTATGGGATCAGGACGGTGCGAAAGCGCCGTCGCATAAATCCCCGATAATCGAATGGCCGGGCAAGGTCAAGATTGTAAAACAGTCCGAAGGCGGAGATAAAAAAGAAAATCGGCACAGCAAAGCGGGTGGCGATTTCAAAAAGAGCAATGAGGTGAATATTCGCCAAAGTGTTGCTGAGATATTGTGAGCCGACGTGAATGCCAATGACGCCGAGCATAGATATGCCGCGGATGTATTCAATCGCCGGCAAACGTGGTTTTGTCATGAGAAGATATACGCCTCCAAGCGTTGGATTTCTTTAGTTGCTGAGAATGAACTCAATGTGAACGGTGGCGCTGAAGTCGATGGTACCGGCTTCAATCGGCGTGTTTTCCAGCGTTGCCGATTTTGCCAGAATCATGTTATCGTAACGGCGGGGTTGAATGGTCCCCGAGTTTTCCGATACATTTTGAATTCCGGTAATGGTTTTGCCAAGACCGGCGGCAATGATATCTGCCTTTTCCCGCGCATCCTTGATGGCGGAGCCCAGCGCGTCTTTACGCAGCTGTTTCGTATTTTTTAAATCAAAATTCAGCGAGTTGACGCGATTCGCGCCGTTAGCAAGCGCCGTGTCAATGACCCGGCCAATCAGGCGAATGTCATCGACCCGCACCGTGACGGTATTATTGACGGTGTAACCAATGATTTCATTTTGTTGATCGCGGTTATAGTCCGGATGGAGATTGTAGTCGCGCGTTTGAATGCATTTTTCCGGTATGCCAATTTCAAGCAGCGCATTCTGAATCGCGTTGGCAATAGAAGCGTTTTTTGTTTGGGCTGTCTGCGCCTCGACGGCCTGAGTGATGACGCCGAGCGAAATGAATGCCTGATCGGGCGCTGCCTGACTGGTGCCGCTGCCATCAACGGCAAGGATTGGGACCGTACGTTCAGCCGCCTGACCGGCAGTCGGGAAAAAAAGTACAAAGACCGTAAGCATTGCGAGACAAAGTGAATGCATGTACTTCATGATACGACACTCCTTTTATTTTTATTTTAGGTGCATATTGTGGGAAATAACTGAAAGAGCCGGAGGCCGTTTTGGCGCAGCCAAAGTTTATGCTGCTGAAAGTCCAAATCGTAAGTTTTGACGATTTGCCAGAACGCCGGCGAATGATTCAGCTCAATCAGATGTGCTACCTCATGGATGACAACATAGTTAAGCACTGGTTCCGGCGCCAAGATCAGACGCCAGTTATAGTTGAGATTTCGCAGTGATGAGCAGCTGCCCCAGCGGGAATGCTGGTCTTTTACTGTGATGCGGCCGTAGTGCTGCCCCATGACCGCAGCCCAGCGGGCTGTTTGCGCCGTCAGGCAGCGTCGCGCTTCCTTAAGATACCAGCAATGCAGGACGTCAGCCAGCGGCGGCTGCGGCGCATCCTGATAAAAATTGATCTGCAAGTTGGCGCCGTTTGGAACAACCGCCGGTTTGCGACGAGAACGGGATACGCAAAGCGTGAGTTCACGACCGCGAAAGGGGATGGTCATACCGGGGAGAATGGCGGGCTGATATGAAATTTGTGTCGGTGTGCCGGAGGCAGTACGGGCCAAATTGTTTTTGTATAAAAAATTTTTGGTACACATATACTTGTATCATAACGGGATTTTTAATTTTTGTAAAGAAAACAATGCCTTTTCCTTTATCCGGATGAAAAAATATGATACACTATATAGAAAAGCAGTGCAATTTACAGAGGAGATGTTGCGTTATGATGGCATTGAATTTTCAGGCGCCTAAGCATGAAAAAATGCTTGCGGCTCGTACCAAGGACTGTACCGTACGTTTGGGCGACCGCAGCAAAAACTATCCGGAAGGTTCGATTGTATGGATTACCACGGGGCCTAAGTTTCAGTCGAAGCGCAAACTTTATACTGCCTTTATTGATAAAGTGCGCGTGAAGACGATGGGCGAGTTGACCTCGGAAGATCTGGAGCATCAGAATTCAGAAATCAGTACGCGTGAGGAACTCATCAAGGATTTTGAGCATCAGTATAAGAAACGCATCATGATGGATGATACTGTGACGGTGATTTATTTCACGGAAATTATTGATTAATATTTTATTGATAATATTTTCTTGACAAGTATCCCCTAAAGATGATATTATATTTCTTGTCGATAACGCGAGTTGTTGTTGGCCTATTGCCGAAGTGGCGGAATTGGCAGACGCACTTGACTCAAAATCAAGCGGTTTCACGACCATGCCGGTTCAAGTCCGGCCTCCGGCACCAGTAAATCAAGCTTCCTGAGATTTCAGGAAGCTTTTTTTTTTACTTGCTAAGCGGTGGGTTTCATTTTCAAAAAGTTGGTACGAATAAGGATGAAATACTGATTTTTGCGGCAGTGCTGCGAAAAGTCTTAGAGAAAGGTTTTACTTTTTTTTTGAGGCATGATAGAATACAGCATATATAAATCGTGCCGCAGGGCGATTTTTAGGATTTTGTAGGGACAGGAGCGATTGGATTTTGGTGATCAAGTTGACAGCTGCTGAACTTGAGCATTGCAGAGAAGTTGTGTGTGGTCCGGGGGTGAGCGGAGCATCAAAAGAAGCGAGTGTGCGGTTGGATCATGCGGCGCCGTCGGGCGGGTGGATTCATCGAACGGTGCTGGCTGCTTTTCAGAAAATGTTTTCTGCCGGAGAGCGGATACAGATAGAACCGCTGGCTGAAACGAGCGGTGAGATGCCGACGGCAATGGTTCAGGGCTGGCGCGTTAGTCTGATTCCAGCGGTATGGCATCAGGATTGGCTGCTGGTTCCGTGGAATATTCTGGCTGCACAGTATGAAATGGACCGTTTATCCCATTTTTGGCTGCTGGCTGCCGTCGGATGGATGGCGGAAACGAATCGGCCGTCTGTATGGCGGTTGACGGGAACGGTGGATTTTAAGGGGTTTGCTTGCCTGCATCGGATGATGCCGGATCTGGTGAATACGAAAGTTATGTATCAGGGCCATGTCTTGCCGGAGACCGAAGGGGATTGTGTGCCAAACGATTGTTTCGCTATTCATCAGGCTAAATTGTATGGCGACTGGCATGCTTTTCGGGAGCGGTTAAATGGAGTGCCGTTTGCGACCAAAGAAATATATGCGGAAACCTATCGGGAGATTAAAGAACGTCTCCAGTTTAACCGGGTGTGTGAAACATTTGAACATGTAATTTATTCGCCGGAGCTGAATCCGTCGGAACGGGACGAGGCCAAGAGCCAGTGCCGACATTCTTTTTTACAGTATTATATGAATTGATGTATCTGCGTCCTGTGGGTAGTCCATAGGGCGTTTTCTTTTGGCGAAAAAATGTCAGAAAGAAATCAGATGGGTTGAAAAAATATGGTATACTATAGGGAGCATTATTTTTAATTTGTAAAAGAAAAGAGCGACGCAGGCAATGTTGAAATGGATGGCAATGATTTTTTTTACAGCAATGATTTTTTTGGAAAGCTCGACGATCGTATGGGCGGCAGCAGTGACAAAGGAGGCTGCTCCGGCGGAAGCGCCGAAGATTCGGACGAAGATCGTGATTAATCTGGCCAGTCGGTTTTTGTCGCTTTATGTGGATGATAAGAAGACGGCCATGTATCCGGTAGGCGTGGGGACCGTGTCAACGCCGACGCCGTTGGGGACTTATAAAATCTTGGAAAAAGAAGAGAATCCGACCTGGGTGGATCCGAAAGATTCTAAGAAAAAAATTGAGTCAGGGGAAGATAATCCGCTGGGGTATCGCTGGATGCGGTTTGTGGATGATTATGGCATTCATGGGACGAACCGACCGGAATCGGTTGGGCATTATGTGTCGAATGGCTGCGTCCGTTTGCGGGAGAACGATGTGGAGCAGCTTTATAAATCGGTGGAAGTGGGGACGCCGGTTGAGGTGAGATATGACCGGCTGGTGATAGAAAGACTGGCGGATCATACGGTGGTGTACTATATTTATCCGGATGGTTACAACTGGCAGCCGCTGACGATTGCCCGGGTGAATCAATGGCTGTCTGGTTATGGCGTAGCGGCTTTTGAGAGCGATGCGGCGATTTCCGATAAGATTCTGGCTTCGGATGGACAGCCGACGTATGTAGCCAAGGCGTTTGTGATTGAAGTTGATCATCGCTGGATTTCCGGAAAAGCGGTGGAGTCGGAGGGAACGCTGTATTTGCCGGCGCAGTCCATTGCGCTGGCGCTCAAGCTGAAATTGTCATGGGACCGGGATACAGAAATGCTGTCAACGGTTTATGGAAGTGTGCCCGGAATAGTCAAAAAAGATACGTTGTTTTTAGATAAGAAAGATATGGAAACTTTGTTTCATGTAACGGGGGATTTTGATGAACGACAGGTACTGGCGCTGCATTCGCAGCCGATCAAAATTGTATCGGCGGCAGCGGCGCATTGAATAGGAATGAATGAGGTGATGGCGTGAAAAAACGATTGGTGATATTGGATGGCAGCAGCCTGATGTTTCGGGCGTTTTATGCTTTGCCTCTTTTGACAGCGCCTACGGGTGAATATACGAATGCGATTTATGGGTTTTCTAATATGATGACAAAGCTGTTGGCCGATTACCGGCCGGATCGGTTGGTGATTGCTTTTGATAAAAGCCGCCATACGTTCAGAACCGATCTTTTTGCTGCGTATAAGGGAACGCGGGATAAAACGCCGGAGGAACTTTCCGCGCAGATTCCGTTGCTGCATGAGTTTGCAGCGGCTTGGGGAATTACTTTTTTAGAGCTTGATAATTTTGAAGCGGACGATATCATTGGAACTTTGGCCACAAAAGCGGCGGCTGACGGCGGGTACGAGACGATGATTGTGACGGGGGACCGGGATGCGCTGCAGCTGGTGCGGCCGGATGTGACGGTGCTGTTGACAAAACGCGGGATTACCGATCTGGCGGTGTTTGATGAAGCGGCTTTTCGGGAGGAGTATGGATTTGACCCTATTCGGCTTATTGATTTGAAGGGGCTTATGGGTGATACTTCGGATAATATTCCCGGTGTGCCGGGCGTAGGACAGAAAACAGCTGCCAAGCTTTTGCTGGCGTATGGCAGCATGGAGAATGTGTTCGCGCATGTGGGGGAAATTACCGGTAAAAAACTGAAGGAGCGGCTGCTGGAGAATCAGGCGCAGGCGGAACTGTCAAAGCAATTGGCGACGATTGTCTGTGCTGCACCGATTCCCTTTGAACCGGACGCTTATGCCATTACGCCGGACCGGAGTCGATTTTTAGCTTTTTGTATGCGGTATGATCTGAAATCGGTCCGCAAGGCTTTTGAGCGTCTTTATCCTGAGGAGCAGGCAGCTGAGCCGGAACTGGCGGCGGACATCATGCCGCTGCCTTCTTATGTGATGCTGCAAACAATGGAGGAAGGGAAAGCTTTTGCCGCCCGGATCGCTGCGGCTGATCGGCTGGCGATTGCCGGGGTATACAGCGGCAGGGTGCCGCATGTTTCGCTGCTGGGCATGGCGGTTGCCGCTGGTGCGGCGAGGGCGTATGTGAGCAGCGAGAGTCCGGCCTGGATGAGTCTTTGGCCTTTGCTGCAGGCAGAGATACGACCCTGCGATACGTATGATTTAAAGAGCTTTTATCATGCGGGAGGCCAGCCGTCTGCTAAATTTTTTGATGTGCAGCTGGCAGCTTATCTGTTGGATCCGGCGGCAGGCAGCTATCCGCTGGAGCGCCTGCGGCTTGCGTATGCGCCGACGGCGGCCGGCGTGCTTGGCGGCGAAGAATCCGCAGCGCAGGCGGCTGTCTGGCAGGCCGTATGCATTGCCGCTTTGAGCCAAGCCATGCGGCCTAAGCTGGAAACCTTGGACCTGATGAAGCTGTATGAAGATATGGAACTGCCGTTGGTAGAAGTGCTGGCCGCCATGGAACAGGCTGGGGTCAGCGTTAATCGAGTGCATTTGCGTGAACAGGGTTTGGCTGTCGGCCGCCGCATTGAGGTGCTGGTGGAAGAAATTTATGCGCTGGCCGGATCAAAATTTAATATTAATTCTCCAAAGCAGTTGGCAGAGGTTTTGTTTGAGCGGCTGCATTTGCCGGCGGGTAAGAAGACGAAAACCGGGTATTCGACAAATGCGGAGGTTTTGGAGGAATTACGCCTGGCGCATCCAATTGTGGATAAAATATTGGCGTATCGTCTTTGGAGCAAGCTGAAGTCAACGTATCTGGACAGTATCGGGGACCTGATTGATCCGCAAACACAGCGAGTGCATACTAGTTTCAATCAGATGGTTACGGCGACGGGCCGGTTGAGCAGCTCGGATCCGAATCTGCAGAACATCCCGGTTCGTACGGATGAAGGCAAGGAGATCCGCCGTTTGTTTGAGCCGGGACAAGGTTACGATTATCTTTTGTCGGCGGATTATTCACAGATTGAGCTGCGCTTGTTGGCGCATTTATCACAAGATAAAAATTTTGTTGAAGCGTTTAATCATGGACAGGATATTCATGCCAGGACAGCCTCGGAGGTCTTTGGCGTGCCGATTGCCGATATGACGCCGGAGCTTCGCCGCCGGGCCAAGGCGGTGAATTTCGGCATCGTATATGGTATCAGTGATTATGGATTGTCACGAGATCTGCGGATTCCGCGTAAAGAAGCGGCTGGCTATATTGAGAGTTATTTTGCCAAGTGCAGCGGGGTCAAGGCGTTTATTGATCAGGTGGTTGCAAAAGCGCATGCGAATGGGTATGTGACGACCATGTTTGGCCGCCGCAGGGAGCTACCGGCGATTCACAGCAAAAACTACAATCAGCGTACGCTGGCAGAACGCATGGCTATGAATACGCCGATTCAGGGTTCGGCGGCCGATATTATTAAGCTGGCAATGATCGCGGCGTATCGGAAGCTGCGGGAACAGAAGCTGCGAAGCCGTATGCTGCTACAGGTGCATGATGAACTGGTGCTTGAGGTGCCGGCAGACGAAGTGGACACGGTGTCGGTAATCTTGAAGGAAACAATGGAACAGACGGTGCGGCTTTCCGTACCCTTGGACATTGATATTCATAAAGGAAAAAATTGGGCGGAAGCCAAGTGAAATTATAAAGGGAGATCGATGAATATGCCGGAATTACCGGAAGTAGAGACGATCCGGCGCTCGTTGGCGCCTGTGGCCGAGGGGCAGCGCATTATGCAGACGGAGATTTTTCTCGAGCGGCTGGTCAAATGGCCGGAACCGGCGGATTTTGTAGGGCGTCTGGCCGACAGGACGATTGTACGTATTGGCCGGACGGGTAAATATTTGCGCTTTTTGCTGGATAATGGCAATGAACTGATCCTTCATTTGCGCATGACAGGACAACTGCGTTTTATGGCGGCGGGGCAGGATGAGATGCCGCCTTATGCGCGTTTGGTATTCCGTTTTGCCGGCGGCGCATCGCTGTATTATGCCGATGCGCGGACGCTGGGGGCCGTATATGCGTTAAAACCGGATGAATTGTGGCGGCTGCATGGTCTGATGGAAATGGGACCAGAGCCTTTGACGGCAGAATTTTCTTTAGGGTATTTGCGGGAGACGCTGCAGGGGCATCGGACAAAAATCAAAAGTTTCTTGTTAAATCAGAAATATATTGGCGGTTTGGGCAATATATATGCCGATGAGGCATTGTTCCTGGCGGGGATTCACCCGCTGCGTACGGCTGCTTCGCTGCATGGGCCTGAGGTGGCTTCTCTGTATGGAGCAATTAATGACGTAATCCGGACGGGGATTGCCGACGGCGGTACGACGGTGCGCAATTACCTTGATGGAGAAGGAAGAAAAGGCAGTCATCAAGAGCGGCTGCATGTTTATCAGCGGACAGGCAAGCCTTGTCATCGCTGTGGGACGCCCATTGAGCGCATCGTCATCGGGGGGCGGGGATCTCATTTCTGCCCCCGGTGCCAGCTGTTGGAGGAGGAATCCGTATGATTGTGATTGGTCTGACCGGCGGGATTGCCAGCGGCAAAAGTACGGTTTCCAATCGTTTGAAAACATATTATGGGTCGCAAGTGATTGATGCGGATGCAATTGCTTATGAGTTTTCTCAGCCGGGCCGGCCGCTCTGGCAGAATTTTGTGGCTCGTTATGGGAAAGAACGCGCGCTGCTTCCGGATGGAGAGCTGAACCGGGCGGGTATTGGTCAGCTTGTCTTTTCGCAGCCGGCTGAACGCCGCTGGGTTGATTCTATGTCGCATCCGCTGATTCAGCAGGAAATTGCTGTTCGTATCGAGCGGTGCCGGGCAGCGGGAGAAAAAGTGATTGTACTCGATGTGCCGCTGCTTTTTGAATCCGGGTGGGATGCTATGACCGATGCGGTCTGGGTGGTCTATGTCGACGCTGCGGTGCAGCTAAGGCGATTGATTGAGCGCAATCGTTTGCCGGAGACGCTGGCAAAGCAGCGGATTGCATCTCAGATGCCGCTGTTGGAGAAAAAACAGCGGGCGGATGTCGTGATTGATAATAATGGAACTTTAGCGGAGACGATACGTCAGGTCGATCATGCCTGGGAAAGTGTTGTCCGTTAGCAGGAGGAACAGGATGAAGCCAAGTTTCAGGCTGAGAATGATCATGAAACAGCGCGCCGAGCAGCGGCAGCGTTATGCTTTGCTCGCCGGTATCTGCGTGGTGGCAATGGCGTTTTTGGTTTATTTTATTACCCAGATTGAGCCGGTACAGAAAAAATATCTTTATCCGTATCCTTATCAGGACCTCGTGCAGCAATATGCGGCGAAGGAGCATATTGAAAGCGCCCTGGTGGCCAGTGTGATCATGAATGAGAGCAAGTTTAAAAATACAGTGCATTCGCATCGCGGGGCGATCGGACTGATGCAGCTTATGCCGGAAACAGCAGAGTGGATTGCCGGACAGATTGACGATACATCGTTTTCCGTGGATAAGCTGCATGAACCGGAGACGAATATCCGTTATGGCGTATGGTATCTGGCATCGCTGGAACGAGAGTTTAACGGCAATGAAGTTTTGGCTTTGGCGGCGTATAATGCCGGACGGGGAAATGTACATGAATGGATGGATGCGTGCGGCTGGACAATGGAGTTTTGCCATATTGAGGAAATTCCTTATCAGGAAACACGCGCTTATGTCGCTAGCGTATTGCGCAATAAGGTAAAATATGAGCAGTTGTATCCGGAACCGTAGCCGGAGCCGTGTGAAGGGAAATTTTCAGGAGAACAGGAAAACCGGTCTATACGGCCGGTCTCATAAGCGGGAGTTTTCTTATGCGAAAATATTGTATCGTTCCAAAAAAGGGAAATAGTTTCTGGCAGCTGATTGACGGCATGGAGTTGACGGCGCCGCAGACAGAGTCTTTGCGCAGCTGTTTTATTAAGCATGTGCAGGTTTCGCCGGAGGCCGGCATCTGGGAAATTGTGCTGGAAACGCGCGAACTTTTAGAGCCGGATTTGCTGGCGATGGTTGCCAGGCATATTGAGGCCAAGTGTCAGCTGCATGAGGTCATTTTTTATCAGGATGTGCTGGATTTGTCGGCAGCCTTGACGAATGGCTGGTCCCAGCTGGTTAATGAAGTTGCTAAGGGAGCGCCGGCGGTGCGTCCAATTTTGCTGCGGGCACAGCGCCGGGTGGACGGCGGTAAACTCACCGTGCGGGTGACCGGGCTTATGGGAGCTGAGCTTTTGCGCCAGCATTGGGTGGCGGATCGGCTGCAAAAAGCAGTCGGGACGTTGACGGGCTGCCGCTGTGATGTGGAGTGCCAGGCCGTGGAAGAGGATACGGTCCCGATTGTTGATGCGGATCATGTGATTTATCAGACGGAGGCCTATCGAGAAGCGGTGCAGATCGAGCAGGTCCGGGGGCAGTCTCCGGGAGGGCGCGCGCCTTCGGGCAGCGGTCACGGGCGTCGGTCCGGTACGGTTGATACGGCCCCCGGTTGTTTGTTTGGCAAGGGTGTGGCCGGTGATGTCACTTTGCTTGATGATATCAAGAATGAAATGAAAAGCGTCGTCGTTCTGGGGACAATCGAGGGTGTGGATGGCCGGGAGCTCAAGACAACGAATATTTTGTTGGCCGAGCTGGCAGATGAAACGCAGGGCATCAGCATGAAAGCGTTTTTCAAGGATAAGGATGAATATGAGCATGTCATTACGTCTTTGAAAGTTGGGATGCATGTGCGGGCCAAGGGATCCGTCCGCTTTGATACGTTTCAAAATGATTTGGTACTGTTTGTCAACAGCATCCGGGAGGAAAAAGTTCCACAGCGGGAGGATCATGCTGCAGAAAAGCGGGTAGAACTGCATGCGCATACGCAGATGAGCCAGCTGGATGCTGTCGTTTCGGTGAAGAATCTGGTTACCACGGCCGCCCGCTGGGGATGGCCGGCCGTGGCGATCACCGATCACGGCGTGGTGCAGGCTTTTCCTGATGCAGAGAAAACGATTGCGGAAAAGAAACTCGATATTAAGGTTATTTACGGGATGGAAGGCTATCTGGTAGGCGAAGACTATCAGCAAAAAGGCGCTAATCATATCATTATATTGGCTAAAAATCCGATTGGATTGCGAAATTTGTATCGGTTGGTTTCTCTTTCTCATCTGCGTTTCCTGCATCGCCAGCCCCGGTTGCCCAGAGATATTCTCACGGAATACCGCGAAGGCTTAATCCTGGGGTCTGCCTGTGAGGCCGGGGAATTGATCCGCGCGATTGTAGCGCATCAGAGTGAAGAGGAACTTTTGCGCATTGCGGCTTTTTATGATTATCTGGAGATCCAGCCGATTGGCAATAATGCGTTTTTGGTGCGCAGTGAGGATTTTCCTGATATCAGGACGGATGAAGATTTACGGGCGATTAATCTGAAGGTAGCCGCCTTGGCGAAAAAGCTGGGTAAGATGCTGGTGGCAACCTGTGATGTGCATTTTTTGAATCCGGAAGATTCGATTTATCGGGCGGTGATCATGGCCGGCAATGGTTATGACGACGCTGATCAGCAGCCGCCGCTGTATTTGCGGACGACGGAGGAAATGCTGCAGGAGTTTTCCTATCTGGGAGAAGAAGCTGCTTATGAGGCGGTTGTGACGAATCCTCGTCGCATTAGCGATATGGTGGAGCGTTTCAAGCCGATTCCGGATGATTTGTATTCGCCTTCTATTCCGGGCGCCAACGAGTTGATCCGTGATATGTCTTATGACCGGGCGCATAAATTGTACGGCGAGAATTTGCCGAAGATCGTGCAGGATCGTCTGGATCAGGAGCTCAAGCCGATTATTGGGCATGGTTTTGCCGTTTTGTATCTGATTGCCCACCGGCTGGTCAAAAAATCGAATCAGGATGGTTATCTGGTGGGTTCGCGTGGTTCTGTCGGTTCGTCGTTTATCGCGACGCTGACGGATATCACGGAGGTCAATCCGCTGCCGCCGCATTGGCGCTGTCCGGCTTGTCAGTATAGCGATTTTCCTGACGAGGGCAAATATACGAGCGGCTTTGATCTGCCGGATCGGGCGTGTCCGGTGTGCGGCACGCCGCTGGTAAAAGACGGGCATAATATTCCTTTCGCAGTTTTTCTGGGATTTGATGGCGACAAGGTGCCGGATATTGATTTGAATTTCTCCGGTGATTATCAGCCGGTTGCGCATAAATACACCGAGGAGCTTTTTGGCAAGGATAATGTTTACCGGGCCGGCACGATTGCGACGGTTGCTGATAAAACGGCGTATGGCTATGTGAAACATTATTTTGAGGATAAAGGCATGAAAAAGCGCAATGCTTTTGTCATGAGCATTGTCAATGGTTGTCTGGGAACCAAGCGTACGACGGGGCAGCATCCGGCCGGCATCATGGTAGTGCCGCGTAATATGGATGTGCATTTCTTTACGCCGATTCAGCGTCCGGCGGATAAAAAGGATGCGCCGACAATCACGACGCATTTTGATTATCATTCTATCAGCAGTCGTTTGGTAAAACTGGATATTCTCGGGCATGATGATCCGACGGTTATCAAAATGCTGGAAGACCTGACGCATCGGGATCCGAAAACCATTCCTTTTGATGATCCGGCTACGTTGTCTCTATTTTCGTCTACGGAGGCGTTGGGGCTCACGCCGGAAGAACTCGGCGCGACTTCGGGCACTTTCGGCATTCCGGAGTTTCGTACTAGTTTTACCCGGCAGATGATTGACGACACCCATCCAAAATGCTTTAGTGATCTGGTTCGTATCAGCGGCTTTTCACATGGTACGAATGTATGGCTGGACAATGCGCAAGAGCTCATTCGGCAGGGAATTTCAACGCTGCATGATGCGATTTCGGCACGGGATGATATCATGAACTATCTCATGCAGAAGGGAGTCGACCCGCTGCTGTCTTTTAAAACGATGGAAGCGGTGCGCAAGGGCAAGGGTATCAAACCGGATGTGGTAGAAACGTTGAAAAAGTGCGGCGTTCCTGACTGGTATATAGAATCCTGTCAGAAGATCAAGTATTTATTTCCGCGGGCGCATGCGACGGCGTATGTTATGATGGCTTATCGGATTGCGTTTTGTAAGGTACATTATCCGCTGGCCTTTTATGCGGCTTATTTTTCGATTCGCGCCGATGCTTTTGATGCCAATATCATTGCCGGCGGCAAAGATAAGGTACATGCGACGTTGAAAGAGTTAGAGAGCCGGGAAAAACTCGAGGATGCCGAGAAGGAACTCGTCATTGTGCTGCAGCTGGCCTGGGAGATGTATCTGCGCGGCTATTCGGTCGAGCATGTTGATCTTTACCGGTCGCAGGCAGAAAAGTTTACGATTCTCGATTCCTCGCTGTTGCCGCCTTTTACGGCGCTGAGCGGCTTCGGAGCTTCGGCGGCGCGCAGTCTGGTTGCTGCGCGGCAGGACGGGCCGTTTACCTCCGTGGCGGATATAAAAAAGCGCACGAGCGTATCCAAGACCGGTATTGAGATCCTGCGGACCCATGGCTGTCTGGAGGGGATGATGGAGAGCGATCAGATGGAGCTGTTCTGAGTTCGGCTGCTTCATCCGTAAGAAAATCGCGGGAAAAAACGCTTGACAGGGTCAGGCGATGTGCCTATAATAAGAATCAATCTGAATTACAGATGATTTGCAATGACGAAGATATGATGATGAAAAACCGTTCATCAGAGAGGGATGCCATGGCTGGGAGCATCCTGAACCGGGTTCATGATTACCGCTTCTGAGCTGTATGGCCGACAAGTAGGCTGTGCCGGATTCCTTCCGTTATCAGGACTTGAGCGGCCGTGTTGAGCGGCAATCAGGGTGGAACCACGAAGCATACAGCCTCGTCCCTTTGTTGGGATGAGGCTGTTTTTGTTTTTCTATCCGTTAATTCTTAAGGAGGTTTTTATAATGATCAAAGTGACTTTGAAGGATGGATCGGTGCGCGAGGCAGAAGCGGGCATATCGATTCTGGATTTTGTCAAGAGCGTCAGCAACAGCCTGGCGAAAAAGGTATTGGCAGCCAAATTGGATGGTAAGACGGTCGATCTTACGACTAAATTGGAACAGGATTGCGCGGTGCAATTTTTGACGTTTGAGGATGCCGACGGCCGCTGGGCGCTTCGCCATACGGCGTCTCATATACTGGCGCAGGCAATCAAACATGTATACAAGGACCAGAAGGTACAGTTGGCTATTGGTCCGGCGATCGAGAATGGTTTTTACTATGATATCGATATGGACAAGAAGCTGACGGATGAGGATCTTAAGGATATTGAGAAAGAAATGGAAAAAATCGTCAAGCAGAATATTCCGCTGGTTCGCAAGGAAGTCAGCCGGGCCGAGGCATTGCAGATGTTTACTGCCGCCGGTGAAAATTACAAGGTAGAGCTTATTAACGATTTGCCGGAAGACGCGGCTATTTCGCTTTATGAGCAGGGTGATTTTGTTGATCTTTGCGCCGGGCCGCATGTGCTTTCAACCGGGAAGGTCAAAGCCATCAAGCTGCAGAGCATTGCCGGCGCGTACTGGCGCGGCGACGAACACAATAAGATGCTGCAGCGTATCTACGGCACGGCCTTTGAGAAAAAAGAGGATCTTGACGCCTACCTTCATATGCTGGAAGAGGCAGCCAAGCGGGATCATCGTAAACTGGGCAAGGAACTGGATATCTTCAGCCTGCATGAAGAGGGCCCGGGATTCCCGTTTTTCCATCCAAACGGAATGGTAATCCGCAATGAGCTCATCAACTACTGGCGTGAAGTTCATCGCCGTTATGGCTATCAGGAAATCCAGACGCCGATGATCATGAACCGTCAGCTTTGGGAGACCTCCGGCCATTGGGATCATTACAAAGAAAACATGTATTTCACGAAGATCGATGGTGAAGATTATGCCATCAAACCGATGAACTGCCCAGGCGGCATGCTGGTTTACAAGAGCCAGCCGCACAGTTACCGCGAATTGCCGCTGCGGCTTGGCGAGCTTGGTCTGGTGCATCGGCATGAGCTTTCCGGCGCGCTGCACGGTTTGTTCCGCGTACGTAATTTCACGCAGGATGATGCGCATATCTTTATGACACCGGATCAGATTGAGGGCGAAATTCAAAAGGTCATCAATCTTTTTGATGAAGTTTATACGACATTTGGCCTTTCATATCATGCTGAGCTGAGTACGCGGCCAAAGGATTCGATGGGGTCGGATGAAGTATGGGAAACGGCTACTGCGGCGCTGCGCAATGCGCTGGATCACCGTGGACTAAAATATGTTGTCAATGAAGGCGACGGCGCCTTCTATGGACCGAAGATCGATTTCCATTTGCGTGATTCCATTGGCCGTACCTGGCAGTGCGGTACGATTCAGCTGGATATGCTCATGCCGGAAAAATTTGATCTCACCTATGTTGGTGAAGATGGGCAGAAACATCGTCCGGTCATGCTTCATCGGGTGGTTTATGGCAGTATCGAACGCTTTATCGGCATTCTTATTGAAAATTATGCCGGCGCATTTCCGGTATGGCTCGCGCCGGTTCAGATCAAGATTCTGCCGATTACGAGCAGCCATCAGGATTATGCGTTTGAACTCAAAAAGAAAATGTTTGATCTTGGCTTGCGGGTTGAAGTAGATGACCGCAATGAAAAAGTTGGTTATAAAATTCGCGAGAGTCAGGTCAAGAAAGTTCCGTATACGTTGGTTGTCGGCGATCAGGAAATGGCGGATCGGACGGTTAACGTGCGTAAGTATGGTGAAAAGGACAGCCAGTCTATGGATGTTGATGCGTTTATTAAAGAAGTACAGGAAAAGATTGCGTCTAAGGCAGAGCGCTGATTTTCCTGAGGAAAAGTACGGCACAGCAAGTGAGTGCCGTACTTTTATTTTATTATTGCGGAGGAAAAAATGCGGAGCGTCTGGTTAAAAAAGAGTTGACTTTTATAGAAGCAGTGTGGTATCATATTTTAGTAGTCAAATAAGAAGAGGCACCCGCTTCTCACCTGACGGCGCAAAGCCTATCGGGTTTGATGTTGAAAAGCAGGGTGGTTTATGCCACTCTTTTTTTATGGCCAGAATTATTTATAGGAGGTGTTTTTCCATTAGTAAAGAGAGTTTGAGAATCAACGAAGAAATCCATATCAGGGAAGTTCGCGTTACCAGCGCGGAAGGGGAACAGCTCGGTATCATGCTCACGCGTGATGCTTTGCATATGGCAGAAGAGCAGCACCTGGATCTCGTCGAGGTTGCCCCGAAGGCAAAGCCACCGGTATGTCGTATCATGGATTTTGGAAAATATAGATATGAACAGCAGAAACGGGACAAGGAAGCAAAGAAGAAGCAGAAGGTTGTTACGATTAAAGAAGTTAAGCTTCGTCCCAATATTGAGCAGCATGATTTTGAAGTCAAGTTGAAAAATGCCCTGCGTTTTGTAGAGGAAGGCAATAAGGTCAAGGTAACGATTATGTTCCGCGGCCGTGAAATGTCCCATCAGGACTTGGGCAGGGATGTGTTGAACCGGGTAGCTGCTGAGATGAAGGATCTGGTATCTATCGAACGCGACGCTAAACTTGAAGGTAAAAATATGATCATGATTTTAGCACCTAAGGCGCAAACAACTAAAGGAGGAAAATAGTAATGCCAAAGATGAAAACCCGCAGAGCAGCTGCGAAACGTTTTACTGCCACCGGCACTGGTGAATTCAAGCGTAATAAGGCTTTTAAGAGACATATACTCGAGAAGAAGAGCCCGAAGCGTACTCGTAATCTGCGTAAGGCGGCAATCATTACGTCGGCTGATTTTCAGCGCGTAAGACATATGCTTCCGTATGCTTAAATTTTAATTTACTAGGAGGAAAGAAACATGCCAAGAGTAAAAAGCGGCGTGACTGCACATAGACGTCATAAAAAGATTTTGAAGTTAGCCAAGGGCTATATTGGTTCCAAGAGCAAGCAGTTCAAGAAGGCCAATGAAACGGTCATGAAGGCTCTGTATTATGCTCGTCGTGATCGCCGGGCAAAGAAGGGCGAGTTCCGTCGCCTTTGGATTGCGCGCGTCAATGCGGCAGCTCGTTTGAATAATATCACGTATAGCCGTCTTGTGAATGGTCTTACGAAGGCTGGCGTTGAGGTCAACCGTAAAATGCTGGCGGATCTCGCTATCAGTGATGAAAAGGCATTTGCTCAGCTCGTAGCAGTCGCCAAGGAAAATCTGTAATATCGTATAGGAAGATCGGAGCTGTTGCAGTTGCAATGGCTCCTTTTTTGATTCTGTCGAACGGCAGGAGGGCGTAATATGAAAAAGGAAAAAGACAGCCGACAGTTTGTTGTCATTGGGCTGGGGCAGTTTGGCCTGAATATGGCCAGGGCGCTGCACCGTATGGGATATGAGGTTTTAGCTGTGGATACGCGGATTGAACGCGTGCAGGAATACAGCAATGAATTCACGCATGTAGTCCAGGCCGATGCTACGGATGAAAATGCTTTGCGGGAACTGGGAATTTTGAACTTTGATGTAGTTGTGGTGGCTATTGGCGATAATATGGAAGCCAATTTGCTGACGACGATGCAGCTGAAGGATCTTGGCGCGCCGTATATTGTGGCGATGGCGCGTGACCCGCTGCAGGTTCGGCTGCTGAAAAAAATTGGCGTTGACCGCATCGTATCGCCGGATGCCGATATGGCGAACCGGGTTGCCTATAATCTGGCGACGACCAATATCATGGATTACATTGAGTTATCGGAGGATATCAGTATTGTTGAATTGGCAGTGCCATTGGAACTGCAGGATAAAACGCTGGCCGAGTCAGATGTCCGGGTCCGGTATGGACTCAACGTCGTGGCGATTAAGCGCGGCGAGCAACTGTTGGTTTCTCCTGCGGCTTCCGAGAAACTGCAGGCTTCGGATACCATTGTCGTGGTGGGCAGCAATGATGGCATCAGCCGGTTAGAGGAGAATCTATAATGGAACGCATCATAAGTGCCGCCAATGCAAAAATCAAGTTGGCGGCTGGTTTGCATCGGCACAAGAATCGGGCGGCGGCGAAACAGTTTGTGGCGGAAGGCGTGCGCTTGGTAGAAATGGCCGCGGCTGCGGACTGGCCGATTGTTTTTGGTTTGTGCACGCCGGCAGCGGCAATGGATGCACGCGTAACGGCGATATTGGAAAAATTGGCCGCCCGCAACTGTCCGGTTTATGAGGTGGATGAGGTCATTTATCGGAAGGCGGCGGATACACAGGAGCCGCAGGGATTGCTGTTGGTCATGGAGCAGCGGCGGGCTTTGCTGCCGGAACTTTTGGCGCAGCCACAGCCGTTGATTGTAGTGCTGGATGGGATTCAGGACCCTGGCAATGCGGGGACGATTCTTCGTACAGCTGATGCGGCCGGCTGCACCGGGGTCGTGTTTATGGAAAACACAGTGGATCTTTTTTCCGATAAAACGGTGCGGGCGGCCATGGGGTCTTTGTTTCATGTGCCGGCGGCAGATCAGGTGTCGGTGGCGGAGTTGCTGCAGGTGGTTGACGAGAAGCAGCTGCGTCTGTATGCAACGGCGCTGGATGCCGATGCGCGGCCGCATTTCGCGGCCGATTACCGTGAACCGGCAATGATCGTGTTTGGCAATGAAGGACAAGGCGTTTCGGCTCCGTTGTTAACGGCGGCGGAAAAGCTTTATATTCCCATGGCCGGACAGGCAGAGTCGCTGAATGTGGCGGCAGCTGCCGCCGTGGTGCTTTATGAAGCTCTGCGGCAGCGCTGTTACACTTCCTCCCAGCAGAGATAGACGCCCAGACAGCCCTGCGAGAGCGATACGGTAAATGGCTGATCCGGCGACGCTGGTTCGTTGCTGATTGCATAGGGCCAGGTTTGTGACAGGTAAGCCTGGGAGAGCGGCCAGTGCACACCCTGAATGCTCACATTCTGGCAATCAGCGCCGAGCGGCAGTAAAGAAATGGCTTTTGGACGGCAATGGAAGCGGATCGTGATGGTTTCGTCGCCATGCAGGTAAAATAGGGCTTCCTGTTCGTCGGCTATACAGCCGGCCATACCGCTGCCCAGAAGAGAATAAACGGTGCTGACAGCATGATCAAAACGTCCGCCAAAAGCCCCGGTCAGCAAGATGTATGCGCCCGGTTGGCTGGCTTTTATGCGGTGGAGGGCGAGTTGAGTATCGGTGAGATCTTTTTCCGGAGAAAAGCGTTCAATAGGGATATTCAGCGATTCAGCCCAACGCCAGGAACCGGTGGCGGCGCTGTCGCCGTCGCCGATGAGTCGAGATGGCATAAGTCCTGCAGCGCGGCAGGCATCAATGCCATGGTCGATGCACCAGACAGACCGGTTTTTTGCTGCTGTCCGAAGCCATTGCGGCGAGGGGGAGCGTCCTCCGGCAATCAGCAGTAATTCGGCAAGCTGCGGCAGGGCTGGGTGTTTTATGGTGGCTTGTGGCAATTTGATGATCATTTTGTATCGTCCTCCTGTATCTTATCTTTTAGAATACTACAGCTGGGAGGGTTTGGCAATTTTCCAGCCGGGGCGGCAGGATTTCTGACGTTTGCGTATAATATTTATAATAGCGGCATATATTTTTGGAGGAGGCATTGTTATGGTAAAGTTTACCTATTATGGTCATTCCTGTTTCTTACTGGACGATGGAAAATATAAAGTTCTGGCGGATCCGTTTTTGACGGGAAATCCTTTGGCGGCTATTGAAGCGGAGCAGGTTGCCTGCGACTATATTCTGGTGTCTCATGCGCATGGGGATCATCTCGGCGATGCAGCGGTGATTGCCAAACGCACCGGGGCTATGGTGCTGGCCATTCCGGAAGTGCTGGAAATTTGTCAGGAACAGGTTGGCGAGATTCAAGGTCATGGAATGAATCTCGGCGGGTCTGTAAAATTGCCTTTTGGCAAGGTGCGCATGACGCTGGCTTTGCATAGTTCCGGGGTTGCGGGCGGCGTTGCCTGTGGTTTTGTGATTCAGATCGGTGGGGTGGATGTGTATTTCGCCGGGGATACGGCGCTGTTCCATGATATGAAGTTGATTGGTCGTAAGGAGCCGATTGATTATGCATTGCTGCCAATCGGCGATAACTTCACCATGGGACTGGAAGATGCGGCGCTGGCGGCGCAATGGCTGAATGCCCGGAATGTTATTCCCATTCATTATAATACCTGGCCGGTCATTCGGCAGGATGCGGAACGCTATAAAGAACTTACCGAACAGACTTCAAGGGCAACCGTGCATATTGTCAATCCCGGCGAGTCGCTTGAGATGACATGACGGGTGCTGGCAGAGAGCGGCTGATCGTGATTCTGGGGCCGACGGCAGTTGGCAAGACGGCCTTGTCGATTGCTCTGGCCGGCCGGTTGGATACAGATATTTTGTCTGGAGATTCGATGCTGGTATATCGCGGCTTTGACGTTGGTACGGCGAAACCATCGCTGGCTGAGCGATCCGGGGTTCGGCATGAATTGATTGATATTCTGGAGCCGGACTGCGGGTTTAGCGTGACGGATTTTCAGCAGCTGGCGGCGGCAAAAATTACGGCGGTGAATCAGCGGGGACGTATTCCTGTTTTGGCTGGCGGGACGGGCTTGTATGTGAAATCACTGGTAGAGGGATATGTTTTTAATGCCCTGCCCGGCGATCCGGTTTATCGGACGCACTTGGAACAGCTGGCGGCAGCGCGTGGGAAAGATTATGTGCATGCGATGTTGGCTGAGGTCGATCCGGAAGCTGCGGCACGGCTGCATGTTAATGATTTTCGCCGGGTGATCCGGGCTCTGGAAGTTCGCCATCGGGAAGGCACGGCTATTTCGCAGGAGAAACTAGCGGATTCTGGTGATCTGGTGTATGATGTTTACGTGGTCGGTTTACGGCGCGAGCGGCAGCAATTATACGCGAGAATCAACGCGCGGGTGGATGCGATGTTTGCCGCCGGGCTGGAAGATGAAGTCCGCTGTCTGCTGGCGGCCGGGGTGCCCCGGACCGCGCAGGCAATGAAGGGGATTGGCTACAAGGAGACGGCGGCTTTTCTGGCGGGCGAATGCACGCGGGATGAAGCGATAGCAAAGATCAAACAGGCCACGCGGCACTTTGCAAAACGGCAGCTTACCTGGTATCGCAAGATGCCTTATATTCATTGGTATGATGTGGATACAATTTCCCAATCTGTCTTGTTGGAGACGGTTTATGAGGATATTGCAGGATATTTTGCAAGGAACGCGAAGTAATATATAGATCGTATTTGTGAAAGAAAGCAAGGGGGATTTTGAATGCCGGCAAAAATCATTAATTTACAGGACAGTTTTTTAAATCAGGTCCGCAAGGAAAATATAGGAGTGATTATCCATCTTGTAAATGGCTATCAGTTAAAAGGGAATGTGCGGGGATTTGATAATTTCACGGTGATTCTCGATTCGCTGGGCAAGCAGCAGCTGGTATACAAACATGCCATATCGACGATTACGCCGGCTCGGCCAATGGCGGGCGGCGATCAATTCGATAAAAAAGACGAAGATAAATAAGACGCGGTTTAAAGGCTTCCTCAGCTGAGGGAGCCTTTTCCGACAGGAGGTTATGAAATGAGACAGCGGGGGTTTGAGGTTGTGCGCGCCTATCAGGGGCAGGAAATACATTTGCCGGAGCGGAAGACCGCCTGCAGCGCCGGTTATGATATTGAAGCGGCCGTGGGAGTAAAGATGCCGCCGCATCAAGTGACGCTAATTCCAACGGGAATCAAGGCGTATATGCAGCCGGATGAATATTTGGGGATTCATGTGCGATCAGGTTTTTCAATCCGACAGCAGGTGTCTTGTGTAAATGGACAAGGAATCATTGATGCGGATTATTACAATAATGAAGACAACGAAGGGCACATCATGGTGGCGCTGATCAATCACAGTGATGTGGAAGTTGAAGTACCGAAGGGCATGCGCATTGCCCAGGGGATTTTTTATCAATATCGGACCGTGGATGACGATGCTGCCGGTAAGGGCGAAAAGCGCCGCGGCGGTATGGGGTCTACGGGGGCGAGATAATGGACGATCTGGATTTGTTTTCTGCCGCGCCGCCGGCGGCCGGCGAAAAAAGTTTTGCGCCGCTGGCGCAGCGGATGCGGCCGCAGGATTTTACGGAATTTGTCGGCCAGCAGGATGTCATTGGACCGGGAAAGTATTTGCGGCAGATGATTGAGCGGGATCAGGTGCCGTCGCTGATTCTTTATGGACCGCCGGGGACCGGGAAGACAACGCTGGCGCAGATGATTGCCGGCGTCACACACAGCGAGTTTAAAAAGCTCAATGCGGTTGCCGCCGGCATTCACGATATTCGCAAGATTGTCGATGAGGCGGCGGAACTGCGTAAGTTTTACCAAAAGCGCACGATTGTATTTATTGATGAAATCCATCGCTTTAATAAAAGTCAGCAGGATGTCTTACTGCCATATGTGGAAGATGGACGGCTGACTTTGATTGGCGCGACGACGGAGAATCCTTTCTTTGAGGTCAATCGCGCGCTTTTGTCCCGGGTGCGTATTGTGCGGCTCTCGCTGTTGACTGATGGCGAGCTGGCGGGGATTTTGCGGCAGGCGCTGATAGATGAGAAACGCGGTCTGGGACAGCGGCATCTGACCTGTGCGGAGGATGTTCTGACGATGATCGCGCAACTGTCGAATGGCGATGCCCGCATGGCGCTGAATGTTTTAGAGCAGGCGGCGTCGATGGTTGGGGATGGGGCAGCGCTGACCGCCGAATTGCTGCATGAGATTGTTGGGGAACGTCTGCAGAGCTATGATAAAAACGGCGACAATCATTATGACACGGTGTCGGCTTTTATTAAGAGCATGCGCGGCAGCGATCCGGATGCGGCGATTTATTATCTGGCCCGCATGCTGGCCAGCGGTGAAGATTTGAATTTTATTGCGCGGCGGGTGGCAATTTGTGCGGCAGAAGATGTCGGTAATGCGGATCCACAGGCGCTGGTGGTGGCTATGGCTGCCGTGCAGGCCGTCCAGTTTGTGGGTTTGCCGGAAGCGCGGATTCCTCTGGCAGAGGCAGTGACGTATGTGGCGTCGGCACCTAAGAGCAATGCTGCCTACCTGGCGATCGACCGGGCGCTGGCCGATGTCCGCAGCCGCGATTGCGGCGTGGTGCCGGCACATTTGCGGGATGCGCATTACAAGGGAGCCGCCAGCCTGGGGCATGGGCAGAGTTATCTTTATCCGCATGATTATCCCAATCATTTTACACCGCAGCAATATTTGCCGGATAAGCTGCGGCAGGCACATTATTATGAACCTTCCGGTCTTGGCGAAGAAAAACGGCTGCGGGAATATCTTGGCCGCTGCTGGCCAAAACGATGGGGATCTTAATGTTTGCCGACGCTGTCCGCAGTGGACAAACGCAGGAAAATTTGTTATAGTAGCACTTGATAAATCATATCTCCTTGATATGAAAAGCAAGTGCTATTTTTTTTGATGAGATGGGGGCAGCCTGAATGAGGGCAATTTATTTGGATTATGCGGCGACAACGCCGATGGATGAACGGGTGGTGCAGGCAATGCTGCCTTATATGACGCAGCAGTTTGGCAATCCGTCCAGTTTGCATGTTTTCGGGCGCGAGGCTCGCCAGGCGGTAGCCCGGGCGCGGCGACAGGTGGCGATGCTGCTGGGCGCGCAGCCGGAAGAGATTTTTTTTACGAGCGGCGGCAGTGAGAGCGATAACTGGGCGCTGCGCGGTCTGGCGGCGGCGAATCGTTCTCGCGGCCGGCATATTATTACAACAGCGGTGGAACATCATGCAGTTTTAAATACTTGTCGGCAGATGGAGCGGCAAGGCTGGCGGGTTACATATTTGCCGACGGACCGGGCCGGTCAGGTGTCTTTGGCTAGTTTACAGGCTGCTATGGATGAGGATACGGTGCTTGTCAGCATCATGACGGCGAATAACGAGGTGGGGACGCTGCCGCCGATTGCTGACTTGGCCGCGTATACTCGGCAGCATCATGTGTTGTTTCATACGGATGCGGTACAGGCGGTTGGGCACATTCCCATTGCGGTAGAAGCGTTATCGGTGGATGCGTTGTCTTTGTCGGCGCATAAATTATATGGTCCGAAAGGAATCGGAGTGCTTTATCTGCGGCGGGGGACGGCCATAGAACCGCTGATTGCCGGCGGGGCTCAGGAACGGGATCTGCGTGCTGGGACAGAAAATGTTCCCGGCATTGTCGGATTAGGATGCGCCGCCGCTTTGGCTGGTGAAGAACTGCCGCTGGAAATGCAGCGCTTACGCGGTTTGCGCGATGCGTTGCAGCATGGGGTCGAAGCCATAGAAGGAGCCTGGATTAATGGCAGTCTGACCGATCGATTGCCGGGAAATTTAAATTTTGGCATTGCAGGAATAGATGCAGAATCCTTGCTGATCCAGCTCGATCTGGCGGGGTTTGCCGTATCTGCCGGCAGCGCTTGCAGCGCAGGGTCTTTAGAACCGTCGGCGGTCCTGACGGCGATGGGGCAGCGGCCGGATCAGGCGGGATCAGCTATCCGGGTTACTTTGGGGCGTTGGACCACACAGACGGATATAGACGCATTTTTGGCAGCGCTCGGTTCTATTGCAGCAAAGCGAATAAAATAAAACATTGTATAGGCCTTAAGCAGGGGATTGGTAAAACAATCCTCTTATTTTTTATCTTATTAAGGCTTATGGCAAAAAAATTACGAGAAATTCCGGACTTTATTTGTTTTCGTCCCGATCTTCATGTATAATAAGCTATGATGGCTATACGTATGATTTATAAAGTTGCTTACAAAACCGCTTCAAACTGCTTGTATAAGGCGATCTGAGGCGCATTGAGGAGGAAGTTTGGTATGGTAGGAGATATTTTGCGAGCTGCGCGGGAGAAAAAGGGCCTGACATTCAAAGATGTGGAAAATGAGACAAGTATAAGGTCTCTCTATATAGAGTCGATCGAAAAGGGCGACTATGGCGCTTTGCCGGGAGCCGTTTATACTAAGGGGTTTATTCGCAACTATGCGACAATGTTGGGACTGGATTCTGACGCAGTGCTGAAGCAGTATTATGATGAGACGAATACAGCTGCGCCGGCGTCTGCCGGACCTGAGGCGGAAGAGGCCCGGACAGCCGATCCGGCCGATCCGCCGTTTCAATCCGGGATGGATTTTCACGATCGGGTAGAAAAGTCACATCGGTCCCAGAATATACTGATTGTGGTCGGAGTGATCGCGCTGGCGGTGGTCGGTAGCGTATATTATTTCTTCGGTAGTGATGACACTGCGTCTACGGTAAAACCCGGGGCCGTGCAGACACAGGAAAAAGCACAGCCGGCGCCGCTGGAGACGAAGCCGGCTGTGCCAATGGATGGCGTTGAAGTGGCGGCGAAGTTTTCTGCCCGTTGCTGGACGCAGGTTACAGCGGATGGTAAAACTATTTATGAAGGTACGGCAGAGAAAGGCCAGACGTTTACCTGGAAAGGCAAGGATCGTGTTGTTGTGACGGCCGGTAATGCCGGTGCCGTTGAACTGACTTGGAACGGGAAAGAGCAGGGGAAACTCGGACAGGACGGCGATGTGGTTGAGAAGCGCTTTACAAAAGATAAAGCGGAGGAGATTAAGTGATCAAGTGCAGGAAATGAATCGTTTTTTACCGATGACTCAACAGGATCTAAAAGAGCGGGGCTGGGATGAACTGGATTTCATTTTTGTGTCCGGGGATGCGTATGTGGATCATCCGAGTTTTGGTCCGGCGATTATCTGCCGCTTGTTGGAAAAACATGGCTATCGGGTGGGTATTATTGCCCAGCCCAATTGGCGTACGCTGGATGATTTTAAGCGGCTGGGCCGTCCCCGCTTGGCTTTTCTTGTTTCCAGCGGCAATATGGATTCTTTGTTGAATAAATTCACTGCAGCCAAGCGGACGCGCAGTGAAGATGCATACTCTCCCGGCGGCCGCGCCGGCTGCCGTCCCGAACGGGCGGTCATTGTCTATACCGAACAGCTGCGCGCGGCCTGGCACGATGTTCCCATCATTATTGGCGGCATCGAGGCGAGTCTGAGGCGAATGGCGCATTATGATTATTGGTCGGACAGTGTTCGCCGTTCGGTGCTGGCGGATAGTCATGCTGATTTATTGGTTTATGGGATGGGCGAAAAAGCCATTCTGGAGATTGCTGCTGATCTGCATCAGGGCGTGGCGGTCGGCAATATTCAGGATGTTCGCGGCACCTGTTACCGGGTGCCAAATTTTGATTATATTTATGATTATCTGAAATTGCCTTCTTTTGATGAGGTTTTGGCAAACAAGAAGACGTTTGCCGATGCTTTCAAGCTTGAATATCTGGAGCAGGATCCGCTGCGCGGACGGCGTCTGGCGCAGCAGAATGGTGGTAGCTGTATTGTTCAGAATCCGCCGGCGCTGCCGCTTTCGGAAGACGAGATGGATGAGATTTATGATTTGCCTTATCAGCGCACCTGGCATCCGGTATATGATGCTGCCGGCGGCGTGCCAGCGATTGAGGAAGTGCAGTTCAGTCTGGTGAGCCATCGCGGTTGTTTTGGCGGCTGTAATTTCTGCGCCATTATTTCCCATCAGGGGCGAATCATTCAGCGGCGCAGTCATGCGTCTTTGCTGCGGGAGGCAAAACTGCTTACCCAGCTGCCGGGATTTAAAGGGTATATTCACGATGTGGGCGGGCCCACGGCCAATTTTCGCCGGACTTCCTGCGATGCGCAGCTGGAACGCGGCACCTGCCGCGGCAAGCCTTGCCTGTCGCCGGTTCCTTGTACGCATCTGATTGCCGATCACAGCGATTATATTGCCCTTCTGCGCAAATTGAGGCAGGTGCCGGGCGTTAAAAAAGTCTTTGTGCGTTCCGGTATTCGTTTTGATTATTTGCTGCTGGCAGATGATGATTTTTTGGAGGAACTTTGCCGCTATCATATCAGCGGGCAGTTGAAAATTGCGCCGGAGCATGTTTCGGAACAAGTCACGCGGCTGATGGGGAAATCCGGACGGGCAGCTTATGTTGAATTTGCCGGACGTTTTCGTCGCATGAATGAAAAACTGGGAATGAAGCAATATCTGGTGCCTTATTTCATGTCGAGTCATCCGGGATCAACCTTGAAAGAAGCCATTGAGTTGGCGGAGTTTATCCGGGATATTCATTATCGTCCGGAGCAGGTGCAGGATTTCATACCAACACCGGGAACGCTCTCGACTTGTATGTATTACAGCGGGATGAATCCGTTGACGGGGGAAAAGGTTTATACAGCGAAAACGCCGCATGAAAAACGGCGGCAAAGGGCGCTTCTGCAGTATTGGGAGCCTAAAAATCGCGAGATTGTGCGCGAGGCCCTGACGCTGGCTCATCGTAAAGATCTGATCGGTTATAGCCGGGAATGCCTGGTGCGTCCGGCAGCAGAACCGCGGGCACAGGTATCTCGCGGCGCCAGACGCCGCCAGCATAAATAGCATGAACGCAAACGTATCGTTCGCGTGATTGATTCATAACAGAGAAAATGAAGGTGTAGAGCAAATGCGTTGTCCTTATTGCCAACAGGAAGACAGCCGGGTCATTGACTCACGGGCCGCTGATGACGGAAATTCTATTCGCCGTCGCCGCGAGTGTACTGGTTGTGGCCGTCGGTTTACGACTTATGAGGTCGTGGAAAAGACGCCGCTGATGGTCATCAAAAATGATGGCCGCCGGGTTGTTTTTGATCGCGATAAAATTTTAAACGGGCTCATTCGCTCCTGCGATAAACGTGATATTCCCACGGAGCAGATTGTGGCGTTGGCTGATGAGATTGAGCGGGAACTGCGCAATACGATGGAACGCGAGATCACAACCAAAGCGATTGGCGAACTGGTCATGGAAAAACTGAAGGATTTTGATGAGGTAGCTTATATTCGTTTTGCGTCGGTTTATCGTAAATTTGCTGATATTAGTAAGTTTAAGGATGAATTGGAAGAACTTCTTCGGGAGAAAAGGATTAAGGATTGAAAAATAATTTAACTTGGAAATTACGGGAGCATCTGCGGGAACAATTGGCAAAGGAAAAGGGCTATCAGGTGTTTCCGGCGGGTATTCGGGCCCGTTTTGCGTTGGTGTATCCCAATTCATATTTTGTCGGAATGTCGAATCTGGGAATGCATATTATTTATGAACTTTTGAACCGCCGGCCGGATACGGCATGTGAGCGGTTCTTTTTGCCGGAAAGAAAAGAAATGGCCGATTATGAGCGTTCCCGTACGCCGCTTATGAGTCTGGAGACGCAGCAGCCGCTGTATGAGTTCCCGCTGATAGGATTTGCCGTTTCATTTGAGATGGATTATTTTCATGTGCTGGATATTCTGGCGGCCGGCAAGGTCAGGCTGTTGGCAGCTGAACGCGGCGAGCGGGAGCCATTGGTCATTGCCGGCGGCCCTTGCGCTACGTTTAATCCGGAGCCATTGTCGCGTTTTGTCGATGCTTTTATCATCGGTGAAGGGGAAGCGGTGTTGCCGAGATTTTTGGATGTATATTATGCCGGGAGGTCGGCAGGGTTATCTCGTGGGGAATTGCTGCGGCAGTTGGCTTTGGTGCCGGGGGTTTATGTGCCGTCCCTTTATACGCCGGAATATGGAACCGATGGGCAGATTTTAGCCATTCATCCGCAGGCGGGTGCTCCGTCGGAGGTTCGGCGGCAGTGGGTGCAGAATCTCGATGACTGGCCGGCGCATACGGTGATCGTGACGGAGAATACAGAGTTTAATCTGTATTTGATCGAGACGGCGCGCGGCTGCGGCCGCCATTGTCGTTTTTGCATGGCCGGTTATTGTTTCCGCCAGCCGAGGAACCGTTCGCGTTCTGTGCTGCAGCAGGAGATTGCGGCGGCTAAGGTTTATCAAAAGCGCATTGGTCTCATGGGGGCGGCTATATCCGATTATCCGGAAATTGACGCTTTGTGCGGTGATATTCTTGGCGCAGGACTGACCATGTCGGTGGCTTCGTTTCGCGCGGATTCGGTGACAAAGCCGCTGGTTGAAGCGTTGGTGGCGAGCGGGATGCAGACGCTTACCATAGCGCCGGAAGCCGGCAGCGCACGCATGCGTTCTGTCATTAACAAGGGCATTGAAGAAAAGCATCTTTTTCAGGCAATGGCTCTTGGCCTGGCGGCCGGCATCCGTCATTATCGTTTATATATCATGATCGGCCTGCCTTATGAGGAACCGGAAGATATTGAGGCAATTCTGGATTTGACTCTGCGGCTGAAAGATTATCTGGAGGCGCAGGGCAATCGGGGAACGCTGACGCTGAGCGTCAATCCGTTTATTCCCAAGCCGTTTACTCCGTTTCAATGGATGCCTATGGCGCCGAAGGCAGTGGTAGAAGCTGCTTTAAAGCGTCTGCGGATGGGCATTGCCCCGCGTCACGGCATTGAAATGATTGCCGAACCGGTGCGGGAGGCATATGTTCAGGGAGTTTTGGCTCGCGGCGATCGACGTATTGCTGATGTGCTGTATGCGGCCTGGCAGCTGGGTGGTGCAAAGGCGTTTCGCCGGGCGATGAAGGATGCCGGGCTCGATGCAGCTTTTTATCTGCACCGTCTGCGTCCGGCAGAGGAAGTTTTCCCCTGGCAGGCGCTCAATATGGGCTTTCGCCAGACCTATCTATATGAAGAACTGCAGCGCGCCGCAAGGCTGCAGCCGACTAAGCCTTGTTTTGACGGTTGTCAGCGCTGCGGCGTATGCGGAAAATAGAGGGATTGTATGTTTGTTTTGGAAAAGAAAGGACGAAATATCTGGTGTGGTCGTTTTTCGTTGTTTCCGGAAGACTTGGTGACGCACGCTATATCAACCCGGTTTGGCGGGGTAAGTCAGGGGCCGTTTGCGTCGCTCGACCTGGCGCTGCATGTCGGCGATGATGCAGCGCGCGTGGCGGTTAATCGTCGGCGATTTTGTGATGCGCTGGGGCTCGATGCGGCGCAGCTTTGTACTGCGGAGCAGGTGCATGCGGACCGGATTGCCCGCGTGACCCGCGCAGAAGCCGGCCGGGGCAGCCGCATTTATGCGGATGCGCTGCCGGGAACGGATGCTCTGATGACCAATGAGCCGGGTCTGCCGCTTATGTTATTTTTTGCCGATTGTACGCCAATTTTGCTTTTTGATCCGGTGCATCGCGCAGCCGCCTTGGCCCATGGGGGCTGGAAGGGAACGGTTCGCAGTATTGCGGCTAAGACGGTAGCGGCCATGGGAGCGGCTTATGGGACCAGGCCGGCGGATTGTCTGGCGGCCATTGGTCCTTCCATCGGACCCTGCTGCTATGAAATTGGCGATGAAGTTGCCGGACAGTTTCAGCAGGCGATGCCGCAGTTTGCTTCGGAAATTTTGCAAAAGAAAAATGGGCATATCCATTTGAATCTTTGGCAGGCAAATGCATGCCAGCTGGTGTCTGCCGGTCTTGTGCCGGAACATATTGAAAATGCTGCGACTTGTACAGCTTGTAATTCGCAGGTGTTTTTTTCCTATCGGGCCGATGGCGGCAAGACCGGACGTATTGGCGCGGTTATTGCTTTAAAATAAGGGGGACTTTTCATGATAGCAGAAAAATTGCATGAAGTGGAATCAGAAATCGAGCAGAGCCGGCAGAATCGTGTTCGGGCGGATAAAAACGCCCCGGTGGATCTGGTGGCGGTGACGAAGAACCATGATGTAAATGCTATGCGTGAGGCAATTGACGCCGGCGTAACCATTGTCGGTGAAAATCGTATCCAGGAAGCGATGAAGAAGCATGAACTGCTGGATCGGAAGGTAAGCTGGCATCTCATCGGCCATCTGCAGACGAACAAGGTGAATCAGGCCGTGCAGCTTTTTGATCTGATCCATTCGGTTGACAGCGATCATCTTATGACGGCCTTGGATCGGGCGGCGAAGAAAATCCATAAGGTCCAGGATATTTTACTGCAAGTGAACCTGGCCCGGGAAGATAGTAAGTTCGGAATTTATCGGGAGGATTTGCCGCTGTTGATGCAAAAAGCCGATGCAATGGATCATTTGCATCTTTGCGGCCTTATGTGCATAGCGCCAAATTATGAGCAAGTAGAGGACTGCCGTCCCCTTTTTCGTGAAATGTATGAAATTTTTCAGCGTGTACAGGAAATGCCGCTTTTGACATCGAATATTAAATATCTATCGATGGGTATGACACATGATTATACAATCGCGATTGAAGAAGGCGCAAATATGGTAAGGGTTGGAACGGCCATCTTTGGCGCGCGGCAATATTGAGGGGGAAGGCACATGAAAATTATTGATAAGTTTTGTGATAAAATCGGTATTGGGGTTCCGCCGGATGAGGCTGAAGGTAAGCTCGAAGAAACTTCAACGGCGGCGCCGGACACGCCGGATAATGTCGTGAGCATTCAGGCGGCAGGAGCGGCCACCCGGAGCGTGACGACAGCTCTCAAGATGAAGGTGGTCGTTATCGACCCAAAGACTTTTGATGACGCGCAGCAGGTGGCGAATTGCCTGAAGGATCGAAAGCCGGTAGTGATTAATTTTGAAAGCACGGATGGCGAGGCGGCAAAACGCATTATTGATTTTATCAGCGGGACTACGTATGCATTGGGCGGCGAAATTAAAAAGGTCAGTCACAATGTTTTTCTTTGCGCCCCCAGTAATGTGAATGTTGCTTATACGCAGGATGAGAAATCTGTTTCGGCAGAAATGCCCTGGTTGAAGAAATAGGAGTGAGGGAAAATGAAAATCGGATTCATTGGCGGCGGTGCGATGTGCGAAGCACTGGTCAAAGGGATACTGGCTTGCGGAATAACGGCTCCGGAGGATATTTATGTATCGGATCATAAACAGGAGCGATGCGATGAGCTGCATGAACGGTATCATGTAAAGGCTGCGGTTGGCGCTGCTGCTTTTGCCAAGCGGGCCGGTATTCTTTTTCTGGCAGTCAAGCCGCAGGCAGCAGAGGCGGCGATGCATGAAGTGGCGCATGAGGTCCATGGCAGTACGATTATAGCGTCGGTGGTGGCCGGACTGACTTTATCGCGGCTGCAGGAACAGTTTCAGATTCAGCCGGTGATACGGATCATGCCGAATACGCCGATGTCGGTGGGCGCTGGTATGTCGGCATATGCGCTGGGCAGCAATGCATCGCAGGCCGATGCGGATAAGGTTACGGCGATTTTATCGGCGGCAGGCCGGGCGGTATGTGTGAAAGAAAATCTTATGGATGCCGTTACCGGCCTTTCCGGCAGCGGACCGGCGTATGCTTTCCTGGTGATTGACGCGCTGGCTGACGGCGGCGTGGCCGCAGGTCTGCCGCGGCCGACGGCGATTACGCTGGCCGCGCAGACAATGCTGGGCGCGGCGAAGATGGTGTTGGAGACAGGATTGCATCCGGATGTATTACGGGATCAGGTGACGTCGCCGGCAGGCACGACAATAGAAGGGGTGCGAGTGCTGGAGCAGCATGGCGTTCGCAGCGCCTTTTTGGAAGCAGTTTTGGCAGCGGCCGAAAAATCAGCAGCGATGGGGACGAAAAAATGACGGTAGTGCGGGAAAAGATTCTTCGTTACTATAAAGGGACGGAAGGGGAAGAGACGGCCGTCCGGCTGGTTGATCTGGCCGAGCAGGCGATGAAGACGCAGAAGTTTCGGCTTTCCGGTTTTTTAGATCCGTATGGCGTCGGTATAGCCGAGACCATCGCGGCTAATTACAGTAATTTGTCGGTTCGTTTTGACGGCGGCTACGCTGGCGCTGAGCGGCAGCGGGCAATGCTGCTGCATGATGCTTTTGGCGGCACGCCGGTGTTTGATATCGTGGCGATAGAAGCTCGTTGGAATGGAGATTTTGTCCATTTATCGCATCGGGATGTGCTGGGCGCTCTCATGGGGCTGGGCATTGAAAGGGATCTGCTGGGCGATCTTTTAGTGGCAGGCGGATCAGTGAAGATTCTGGCTGATAAGAAAATGGCGGATTTTTTTCTGACGAACTGCAATAAAATCGGCCCGGCATCGGTTCAATGCGACTTGGTCGAATTGGATTCCATTATTCCGCGCGAAGAACGGTGCAAGGAAATCAGCGCGACGGTCGCGTCTCTGCGAATTGATTCGGTTGCAGCAGCGGGATTTGGTACTTCTCGCAGCCGGGCGGCGGCAGACATTGAGGCCGATAAATTGAAGCTGAACTGGCAGTCGGTAAGAAATGTGTCGCAGTTGGTTAAGGCAGGCGATGTGATTTCACTGCGGGGGCGTGGGCGGCTGGAAATTGCTGAAGTGCGCGGCCAGACGAAAAAGGGACGGGTTGGCGTTCTGCTCAAACGGTATTTGTAAGCCGGCAGGCTGGACAGATAGCGAAAGTATAGGGGGGATAGTCATGCTTACACCGGCAGATATACATGATCAGGAGTTTACACGCAGCTTCCGCGGCTATGACGAGGATGAAGTGGATGATTTTCTCGATAAGGTGATTGGCGACTATGAGCAGCTGTTTAAGGAAAATGCGGCTTTGACGGAACAGAATGCGCAGGGCAGCAAGGATTTGGAGAAGTATCAGCAGATTGAAAAAAGTCTTCATGATACTTTGATTCTTGCACAGTCCAAAGCAGATGAAGTGGTCTCCAAAGCACAGCAGGAGGCGGCTGAGCTTTTAGCGTCGGCGCATAAAGAAGCGGAGACGCTGCAGGAGGCGGCCCGGCAGAAGTGCGATGCGCTGCGGCAGCAGGCAGAACAAGATGCGCGGCTTGAACTGGAGAAAAATCAGGAGCAGCTGACGGAGACGCAGCTGCAATATGAGGCGATCGTTAAGAAGCAACGGCAGTTTTTGACAAAAATCAAATCGTTGCTGCGTACGGAACTGGATCTTTTGGACGAGGACGGCGTACAGCAGATTGTCGGAGATCTGACTGCGGAAATGGAACTGGATTTTGCGTCGCCGCATCCGGCAGAGAAGGGGGAGCAGCCGGAGCCAGTCGGGCCTTTGCCTGACAGCGCGTCTTTGCAGGATGCCGCCGCGCCGGACGGTGCGGAAGCTGTTTCTCTCACAGCTGCGCCGGAAACTGTCGGGAATATTGAGGCAGAGAAAACAGGCAGTAAACAAGATTAAGAAAAACAGAGGTTGTTGGCGTGCCATTATTAGTATGTATTTTTTTGATTTTAGCGGATCAGTTGCTGAAGCGTTATATTGTCTCCGTTTTGCCATTAGGGACATCCATTCCGGTGGTGCCGGGTATTTTTCATATTACTTATATTCAGAATCCCGGAGCTGCTTTTGGGATTCTGGAAAATCAGCAGACTTTCTTTATTGTTATCGGGGTGGCGATTCTGGCAGTGGCTGGTTATTTTTATCCCCGGCTGCAACAAGAAACGGCCTGGATTCGTTATGGGGCGGCTATGCTTTTAGGCGGAGCGGTCGGTAATCTGATCGACCGCATATGGATTGGCCGGGTCATAGATTTTTTGGACTTTCGCATCTGGCCGATTTTTAATCTGGCGGATATCGCGATTGTCTGCGGCGTAGGTTGTATTATGTACGCTATTATATTTCAAATGAAAGAGAAGGAACACTGATGGCAGAACAAATTGTTTTTACCGCCGGACAGGCAGGGGAGCGTCTGGACCTGTTTTTGACCCGACAGCAGCCCGATTTATCGCGTTCGCATATTCAAAAAATCATTGCGGCGGGCGAGGTGTTGGTGAATGGGCAGGTGCAGAAGGCTCGGTATAAGCTGACGGCGGGCGAGCAAGTCACGTTTACGCTGCCGGATGCGGTTCCTGTGGCGATTCTGCCGGAACCGATTCCGTTGGACATTCTGTATGAAGATCATGATATCATAGTTGTGAACAAGGCCAGGGGAATGGTCGTGCATCCGGCGGCCGGGGTGACGAGCGGCACGCTGGTCAATGCGCTCATGGCGCACTGTCAGGATTTGTCCGGCATCAATGGCGAGCTGCGTCCCGGGATCGTGCATCGTCTGGACAAGGATACTTCAGGCGTTATGGTAGCTGCCAAGAATGATGCGGCGCATATTGATCTGGCGGAGCAGATACGGAATAAGACGGCGCATCGTGTTTACTGGGCCTTGGTGCATGGCAATATCAAGGAGGACGGCGGCGTTATTCATGGCGCTATCGGCCGTAATCCTCGGGATCGGCAGAAAATGGCAATTGTCACTTTGAATGGCAAGCCGGCGACAACAAAATTTCGCGTATTGGAGCGGTATGGCCGCTATACGCTGGTAGAATGCCGGCTGCTGACCGGGCGAACGCATCAGATCCGGGTCCACATGACGCATATTGGACATCCGTTGGTGGGCGATCCTAAGTATAGTTCCGGGAAGTCGCCTTTTGCAATTTCCGGACAGGCGCTGCATTCGCTGACGCTGACCCTCGTGCATCCGGTGACGCATGAGGAAATGACCTTTACTGCACCGCTGCCGGCGGATATGCAGCAGATCCTGCATACTCTGCGCCGGCAGCAGAACTTATAATGACAGGGGTGGATTTTGTATGTCAGTTCTGGTAGATAAGACAGTTTTAATGGATTCCGAGGGGATTCGCCGGGCACTTACGCGCATTGCACACGAAATCGTGGAGAAAAATAAGGGTGTTGAAGATTTGGTGCTGGTTGGCATTCGCACGCGCGGGGTGCCGATTGCCGAACGCATTGCGGTGGAAATCGACCGGATCGAAGGGCGCCGTCCGCCGACCGGAGTGCTGGATATTACTTTGTATCGCGATGACCTTTCTACATTATCCTATCAGCCGATTGTTCATCCGACGCAGATGCCGGTGGATATTACGGGGAAGACGATTATCCTGACCGATGATGTCCTTTATACCGGACGGACCATCAGGGCGGCTTTGGATGCCTTGATTGATATGGGCCGTCCCAAGGTGATCCAGCTGGCAGTTCTGATCGACCGCGGGCATCGCGAGCTGCCGATCCGCGCCGACTATGTCGGCAAAAATGTGCCGACGGCGTCGCGTGAAGTCGTCAGTGTACAGCTCAGCGATACGGATAAAGCCGAACAGGTTGTAATTCGCGAGTTTCAGGAAGAATAGCATAAAATTTTCTTGCTAAATTCCGGTGGGCATGGTATAAATAATATATAGTTCTGAAGCGATGAGGCTTGCTGTATCAAGAGATGCAGCCGGCCTTTTTTCTTTGGATTTATAAATCAGTAAGGGAGGAAATGGGTATGAGCAAGATTACGAAAATTGAGGTTATGACCCGGCCGGAAAAGCTGGAGGAACTGAAGGAAGCATTAAATGCGGTTAAAGTGACGGGAATGACGGTTAGCAATGTGTTCGGCTGTGGATTGTCCAAGGGACATAAAGAAGTTTATCGCGGCAAGCAGGTGGAAATTAGTCTGCAGCCAAAATTGAAGATTGAAATTGTTGTTTGTGAGGTGCCGGTGGAAACGGTGGTGGATGCTATCAAAAAAGTCTGTTGTACCGGGCATATCGGCGATGGAAAAATTTTCATTACCGATGTTGAAGACGCCGTGAAAATTCGCACGGGGGAACGCGGCCGCGCGGCGATCGCAGACGATCACGCATAAGCATGTTTTAACGGACCGACAGGGGAGCGGCGGGCTGTATGGCGCGCCATAAAAAGCGCTGTTAAAAAGTAAATAAAAGCAGTGGGACGCATCGAACGTCTCACTGCTTTTTTGCTCATCCGGTTGTTTTCAGGAAGAGATAACGGCAGTTGCCTGCTGCAGAAATGGCGTCAATTCCTTCTTGTCCGGGGTTACATAGAGCGTTTTTTGGTTGGTGAAGATGACAAAACCGGGCTTGCTGCCAGACGGCTTTTTTACATAACGACACGCTGTGTAGTCTACCGGAATGTTGGAAGAGGCAGCCGCCTGACTAAAATAAGCAGCCAGACTGGCGGCTAGTTTCAGGGTTTCGTCCGCTGGCTGCTGTCCGCCACAGCGCAAAATAACGTGGGATCCCGGGATATCCTTGGTGTGCAGCCAAAGGTCGTTATACTGAGCTGTTTTAAATGTAAGCTTGTCGTTTTGGTAGTTGTTTTTGCCAACAAGAATCCGGGTTCCATCCGGGGCGGTAAAAGTAAACGGCTGCGAAGGCTTTTCCGAGGGCTTCTTTTTCAGCTTTTCATGCAGATAGCCGCCGGCGATGAGCTCGGCTCGGATGTCGGCAATTTCAGCCAGACTGGCGGAGGCTTCGAGAGATGATTGGATGCTGGCCAGGTAGCTGATATTGTCCAGACATTCAGCAATCTGCTGCTGCAGGAGCCCCTGTGCTCGTTTGAGCTTATTATATTTATGATAGTAGTTCTGGATATTCTGGTTAATGGATACGCGCGGGTCCAGGGGAATGAGCAAGCGGGCTCCTTCCGGACCGTAGATATCCTGAACGGTCGTTTCCTTGTCGGCATGATCTTTTAGTGTGTATTGCCAAGTCATGAGATTATCCGCTTTGATGCGATACTCTTCAGCGTTTTGTGCCTCGTTAGCTTCAGCCTGCAGCAGCGACAGCTTGTTTTCTGCCCGGCTGCGCTCATTGTGAACTAGTTTCCGGAATTTTTCTTTATCCGGCGGCACATAGCTGCCCGCCAATCGGGTGGCAACCGTAAGCATCTCGCTGAGACCGGTAAAGTTTTGCTGTATTCCTTCCGCAAGATAGTGCAGCGGGAAAGCGGCCAGCGCAAGGATCTTTTTATTTTCGTCCAGAATCAGGCAAGGATGCGGCGGCTCGCTCTGGTTAGCGGCAACCGTTTCTTTTAACGCTTCGTCCAGTGAAGCAAAATCAGCTGTGTCAAGAGCGCTGATAAGTGTGTTGGCTGCCAGTCCGGCAGAAAAAGCGATTTCTTTGGCGGTAATGGGGCCAAAGCCGAGGCAAGTATCGGAAAGCGCCTTGCTCAGCCGTTTTTCCGGCTGCTGTTTCAAGGCGCTCAGAATGGCTTCTGTCGGCGTCTGTATGGCATTGAGCTTGTCCTGGTTGGGCGGCAGGATATAAGGCTGCCCGGGGAGTACAAGACGGACGCGGCTGCTGTTGGAGCCAATTTTTCGCAGGGCGTCAATGATCATATCATCCTGCGTAAGGATAAGGTTGCTATATTTTCCCATGAGTTCGGCGATCAATGATTTTGTGACAATCTTGCCGCCGGCGGCGAGAAAGTCGATATCGAGAATCAAAATGCGGTCAAGACCGTGCTGTCTTACGGCGGCAATGCGGCCGGTTTCAATTTGTTTGCGGAGCACCATGCAGAAGGTCGGCGGTTCGGCTGGATTTTCCAACGGTGCGGGCAACAAGTGCATTACCGGATTTTGGGGATTGATCGAGATGTACAGCAGCCGGTTTTGTCCCGGCTGCCGCACAGAAAGCAGAACGGATTGTTTGTTTGGCTGCGTGATTTTATCGATGCGGCCGCCGCTCAGCGTCTGATTCAGTTCGCGGACCAGCGGGTGCATGGAAAAGCCGTCAAGGCTCATAATACTTCCCTCATTTCTTTTTGGTACAGATTGTAAAAAAAGTATAGCATTCCCCTGACCAATGGTCAAATTAACGAAACTTATGTATTTTTGCAAATTAAAGTGCATCGCTGCTTGCATATGTGGAATGAAACAAGTAAAATATAGTAGAATATTTGTAAGGAGGCAAAGGGATGCACTTTGCATTTACGAAGTGGCAGGGCTGCGGCAATGATTTTGTGCTGGCAGACTGCTTTCAGGAGAAGATAGATAATTATGCGGTCCTGGCCAAAGAGGTGTGTGACCGTCATTATGGAATCGGCGCCGATGGACTTATTTTGATACTGCCATCGGAAAAGGCCGATTTTCGCATGCGGATCTTTAATACGGATGGCAGTGAGGCCGAGATGTGCGGCAATGGTATCCGTTGTTTTGCCCGCTGTGTTTATGAAAAAAAACTAACGGAAAAAACGGAGTTCACGGTGGAAACCGGCGCGGGCATTCTGGTGCCTCATCTGGAGCTGGCAAACGGCCGGGTGCAAGGGGTGCGCGTCGATATGGGCGAGCCGGTTCTGGAGGCTGGGCGTATTCCGGTGGCCGGCTTTGGGCCGCAGCGGGTGATTGACGAGCCGATTGAAGTGCTCGGTACGACGTATCGGATGACCTGCGTTTCCATGGGGAATCCGCACTGCGTTGTATTTGTGAAATCTTTGGCGTCGCTGCCATTGGAAACGCTGGGGCCGGTTTTTGAGTGCCATGAACGCTTTCCCCGGAAGGTTAACACCGAATTTGTGGAGATTCGCGATCGGAGCCACCTCAGAATGCGTGTCTGGGAACGGGGCGCTGCCGTGACGCTGGCTTGCGGCACCGGTTCCTGTGCAACGTTGGTGGCAGCCGTTTTGAATGGCCTGACGGAGCGCCGGGCCGAGATTGTGCTTGACGGCGGCAAGCTGGTCGTTGAGTGGGCGGATAATAATCATATTTATATGACAGGTCCGGCTGAACAGACATTCAGCGGGACGTTTTCCAGTCGGTTATAAACGGGCTGGGGCAGCAGAGGAGGATGTTTATGCTGAGAAGTATGACCGGATTTGGCGCCGGCGATGCGGAAAATGAGAATTACCGGATTCATGTGGAAGTCAAATCGTTTAATCAGCGGTATCTGGATATTGATATTCATATGCCGCGGCTTCTGAATCCTTTTGAAGAGGCGATGAAGAAGCGGGTCAGGGTGTATGCATCCCGGGGGAAAATGGATCTGAACGTCATGTTTTTGGATAAGCGGGACCGGAAAAAAGCAATCCGGGTTGACAAAAATCTGGCGATTGCTTATCATAAGGCATTGAATGAAATGAGTGACCTGTTACATCTGGCGCGTCCGGATGATGTTTGTGAGATTGCGTCTTATCCAGACGTTATTGCCATTGAAGAGATACCGGATGCGCTGGAAGGCGTTGAAGAGCTTCTTTTGACGGCGCTGGATCTGGCCTTGCAGCGCTTCATCGCTATGCGCGAAGCCGAGGGAGCGAATATTGAGGCGGATTTTTTGCAGCGGTTGACCGTCTTGGAAGGTTATGTGGAAAAAATAGCCGCTTTGGGGCCGCAGATAGTCGAGCATTACCGCGAGCGCTTGCATAAGGTGCTGCAGGAACTTCTGGCTGAAAAAGAGATAGATGAAACCCGTATCATCCAGGAGACGGCAATTTATGCCGACAAAATTAATTATACGGAAGAAGTGGTGCGGCTGCAAAGCCATTGCAAGCAGTTCCGGGACATCCTTGCCGCGGCCGATGCGCCGGTGGGCCGTCGGCTGGATTTTTTGGTGCAGGAAATGAATCGCGAGATCAACACTACAGCTTCTAAGGCGGGCAGCACCGAGGCAGCGCAGCTTTCGGTTGACGTGAAAAGTGAGATTGAGAAACTTAGGGAACAGATACAAAACATTGAATAGCGGAAGGGAGAGGCAGCGTCATGGATATAAAGCTTATTAATATCGGTTTTGGCAATATCGTATCCGCCAATCGCATCGTGTCCATTGTGAGTCCTGAGTCGGCACCTATTAAGAGAATCATTCAGGAGGCGAGGGATGCCGGGCGGCTGATTGATGCCACGTATGGTAGACGCACGCGGGCGGTCATTATCGCCGACAGTGATCATGTGATTCTTTCTGCGGTTCAGCCGGAGACGGTTGCGCATCGCGTGATTGAGAATGATGATGCAGATTTGAGATTGAAGGATGACGAACAATGAGCAAAGAAGGCTGTTTGATCGTGATTTCCGGTCCTTCGGGAACCGGTAAGGGAACGGTTTGTAACGCCCTTCTGGATCGTCACGCGGAAATTGCCTATTCAATTTCGGCAACTACGCGTTCACCGCGTTCCGGAGAGAAGGACGGCGTCAATTATTATTTCCTCACCAAACCGGTGTTTGAAAAAATGATTCAGGATGGCGAACTTTTGGAATGGGCGGAGGTATACAAAAACTATTATGGGACGCCGCTGAAAAAAATTCAGGAGCGGCTAACGGCCGGTCAGGATATTTTGCTGGAAATTGATCCGCAGGGCGCTATGAATGTGAAGAAAAAGTTTCCGGACGGGATCTATATTTATATTTTGCCGCCGTCCATGGCAGAACTGGAACAGCGTATCCGGGGACGAGGGACAGACAGCGAGGAGAGCATTTGCTGTCGCCTGCGCGCCGCTGCGGATGAAATTGCGGCAGCCGATCATTATCAATATGTTGTTGTCAATGATGCAGTTCCGCGTGCGGTTTCTAAAATCAATGCAATTCTGATGGCTGAGCATTGTCGGGCCGACCGGAATCTTACTTTTATTCATAGCCTGAGCAGACAAGAGAGGAAATGATTTTTTATGGATATTATTGATCCGTCGATGAACACGCTGCTGACAAAAGTTGACAGTCGTTATACACTGGTGGTGTTGGCCTCGAAAAGAGCACGTCAGCTTTTGGATGGCGCTGAACTCAAAGTTAAAGCCAAATCGGCAAAGAATGTTACCAATGCGCTGGAAGAGATAGCCGAGGATAAAATTACGTATGTCCGTACCAAGGGCGGCATAAAGTAAGCAGAAATACGATAGGGGTTGGGTAAGGGAAATGCTCAAGGATAAGAAGATCGTTCTGGGGATCACCGGCGGGATTGCTGCCTATAAAGCAGTGGAAATCGCTAGCCGCCTGCGCCAGGCGGGAGCTGAAGTGCATGTGATCATGACGAAAGAAGCTCGTGAATTTGTGACGGAGCTTACGTTTCGTGAAATCAGCGGGAATCCGGTTGCTTCTGATATGTGGGCGCCAGTTACCCAATGGAATGTCGCGCATATTGCGCTGGCCAGACTGGCGGATCTTATGCTTGTGGCGCCGGCGACGGCGAATGTTATCAGTAAAGCGGCTTTGGGTATTGCCGATGATATGCTGACTACGACGCTTCTGGCGACAAAGGCGCCTTTGTTTTTTGCGCCGGCGATGAACAATAATATGTATGAAAATCCAGTGACGCAGCAGCGGATTGGAGAGCTGCGGGAACGTGGCTGTCATATCATTGAGCCGGCCAGCGGTCATCTGGCCTGCAATGTGAATGCGGTGGGACGCTTGCCGGAACCGGAGACGATCGTAGCAACGATTGACCATTTCTTTCAAGGGGCTGAGACGCTGCGGGGCAAAAAAGTTCTGGTTACTGCGGCTGGCACGTTGGAGCCAATTGATCCGGTGCGGTTTATCGGTAACCGTTCCAGTGGCCGCATGGGCTATGCGATTGCCGAAGAGGCACAGCAGCGCGGTGCAGAAGTCGTCTTGATATCCGGTCCGTCGGCTTTGAAGCCGCCGCCTGGTTTGCAGCGGCTTGTGCGGGTAGAGACGACGGCGCAAATGCGCGAGGCAGTCCTGTCGGAGTTTCCGGACAGCGATATCATAATTAAAGCGGCGGCGGTAGCTGATTATCGCCCTAAGGTCGTGGCGGCCAATAAAATCAAGAAAAGTAATGCGGAGTTTGTTTTGGAATTGGAGAAGAACCCTGATATTCTGCTTGAATTGGGTAAATTGAAAAAATCGGAACAAATATTGGTCGGTTTTGCTGCTGAAACACAAAATCTTTTGGAATATGCCAAGAGCAAGCTGGAAAAAAAGAATCTTGATTTCATTGTGGCGAATGACATTACGAAACCGGACGCCGGCTTTAATACGGAAACCAATCTGATTAAGATCCTTTCCCGCGACGGAAGTATTGAAGAGTTTCCTTTGTTGTCCAAACATAAGCTGGCGGCGATTATCCTGGATCGGGTTATGATGCTTCGACAATAAAATTGTAGAAAATGGAAAAGTTTTTGAATACCTCTTTACAAACTCTTTAAGGTATGGTATTATTATTTCTTGTCAGCCGGATGCTTGTGTTGTACAGCAACCGACAGAATATCGCGGGATGGAGCAGTTGGTAGCTCGTCGGGCTCATAACCCGAAGGTCAGAGGTTCGAGTCCTCTTCCCGCAACCAAGTCATAAACAGGTATACTGTTTATATAAATGGGTAGGTGCCCGAGTGGCTAAAGGGAACAGACTGTAAATCTGTCATCTTCGGATTACGATGGTTCGAATCCATCCCTGCCCACCATTTTTTATCGCGGGATAGAGCAGTTGGTAGCTCGTCGGGCTCATAACCCGGAGGTCAGAGGTTCGAGTCCTCTTCCCGCAACCAATGTCTGGAGTGCTGATGTAGCTCAGTCGGTAGAGCGTATCCTTGGTAAGGATAAGGTCACCGGTTCAATCCCGGTCATCAGCTCCATATAAAAGCTTGGCGGCGTAGCTCAGTTGGCTAGAGCATGCGGTTCATACCCGCAGTGTCCAGAGTTCGAATCTCCGCGCCGCCACCAATCAGCTCATAAAAACCCCTCAATTGGGGTTTTATTTATGTAGATTACCAGAAAAATGTCCGTATTTGTTTTATCGCTTGTTATTGACACCGCTGGACAAGTATGATAAATTATATTAGTGACGTTTTGAAGGTAGTATTATTTTCTATAGGTAAGGAGTGCATAAAATGCGCAATGCGGTTACGTTGGCCTGCACAGAATGCAAGAATCGCAACTATCAGACCAATAAGAACAAAAAGAATGACCCGGATAGATTAGAATTCAATAAGTACTGCAAGTTCTGCAAAAAACAAACGCTGCATAAAGAAACGAAATAAGCGCGGATCTGCAGAGCAGTTGTTTATGGGGATGTGAAAGCTTTGGCGGAGGATAAAACGTCAGCGGTACAGCCGGTGTCAGGATTCAATCTAAAGAAGTTTCTCGGCGAAGTCAAGTTTGAGATGAAAAAGGTATCGTGGCCGGACAAGAAGGAACTCGTTTCTTATACTTGTGTGGTAGCATTGGCAGTCGCTGTAGTTTGTCTGCTGATTTGGGTCTGCGATACTTTCTTTGCAAGGTTGTTCCACATCATTTTAAGATAAGACTACTGGGAGGTGGGGGATGCGCGAGCGTCCCTTTGTGATGGAATCAGAAAAGGAATCAGAAAGACAATGGTATGTGATTCACACATACTCTGGTTACGAAAACAAAGTAAAAGCCAACCTTGAACGGAAGGTTCACTCCATGGGTATGGAAGACGAGATTTTTAATGTCGTCGTACCAATGGAAGATGAAACGGAAATTAAGGATGGCGAGAAAAAAGTAACCAAAAAAAAGGTTTTCCCAGGCTATGCGCTGGTTGAGATGATCGTCAACGATCAATCCTGGTATGTTGTGCGCAATACTCCGGGTGTGACTGGTTTCGTTGGTTCCGGCACAAAGCCTATACCACTGACGGATGCGGAAGTTAGGCGCATCCTGAAATCTGCAGACGAAAAAGAACTGCGGCCAGTATTGGATGTTGAACCGGGACAAGCCGTTCATATTCATTCGGGTGCGTTCGAGAATTTCCCAGCTACGGTCACTGAAATTGATCAGGAGAAGGGCAAATTGAAGGCATTGGTTGATATGTTTGGACGTGAGACCACCGTTGAACTTGATTTTGATCAGGTTGAAAAGATCTGATATGTTTTTTTAAGGAGGTGTAAACAACATGGCTAAAAAGGTTGCTAAACTTGTAAAACTGCAGGTTCTCGCTGGCAAGGCTACTCCGGCTCCTCCGGTAGGCCCGGCACTGGGTCAGGCAGGCGTTAATATCATGGCTTTTGTTAAGGAGTTCAATGAAAGAACTGCGAAACAGGCAGGCTTGATCATTCCAGTCGAGATTTCAGTTTTTGAGGATAGATCATTTACCTTCATTACGAAGACTCCTCCGGCGGCTGTTCTGTTGAAGAAAGCTGCTGGCCTTGAGAAGGCTTCCGGCGAACCTAACAAGAATAAGGTTGCCAAGCTTCCGCGTGCAAAGGCACAGGAAATTGCGCAGAGCAAGATGCAGGATTTGAATGCTGCTGATCTTGAAGCTGCTACTCGCATGATTGAGGGTACAGCTCGCAGCATGGGTATTGAAATCGTCGACTGACGTTTTTTGTACTTGTGGGAGGCAATACCGTTATTACCACGAAGGGAGAACATTTAAATGGCAAAAGCAGGTAAAAAATATCAGGATGCTGTAAAGCTTCTTGAGCCAGATAAAGAGTATACGGCTGATGAGGCTATGGAACTCGTAAAGAAGACTGCAACGGCGAAGTTTGACGAAACCGTTGAGCTGCATGTCCATCTGGGCGTTGATCCAAAATATGCGGACCAACAGGTGCGCGGCGCGATTGTGCTGCCGCATGGCACGGGCAAGACGAAGCGTGTGCTGGTATTCGCAAAAGGCGATAAGGTAGCTGAAGCAGAGGCTGCCGGCGCTGATTTTGTCGGTTCTGATGAAATCGTAGCGAAGATTCAGGGCGGCTGGTGTGACTTTGATGTCGCGGTAGCAACGCCGAACATGATGGGTACAGTCGGTCGTCTTGGTAAGATCCTTGGCCCGAGAGGGCTGATGCCGAATCCAAAGCTGGGTACGGTTACCATGGATCTTGACAAGGCAATCAAAGAGATCAAAGCTGGTAAAGTGGAATACCGTACTGATAAGGCGGGTAATGTTCACGTACCGATTGGCAAGGCCTCTTTTGAAACGCAGAAATTGGCGGAGAACTTCCGGGTTCTTATGGACACGCTGCTCAAGGTTAAGCCGTCGGGCGCTAAGGGTCAGTATGTTCGTTCTATTACGGTTTCGGCTACTATGGGACCTGGCATTTCTGTAAAGCTTTCCGGCAAAGCTGAATAAAACTTTATAAGTTTATTGGTGGCTGTAGACAGCAGGCATGAGAAATCATTTAAATTTGCCCGCCTAGGCCGGAACGCTCGAATAAAAATCCTGCGACCTCCGGTTGTTCAGCCGGAGGCCGTTTTATTTTATTTGAGAGGAGGTGTATTTCATGGGAGTATCTTCAGAGAAACAAGCACTTGTTGCTTCGATTAAAGAAAAGCTTACCACGGCAAAAGGCGCTGTCCTGACCAGCTACAAAGGTCTTACGGTAGCACAGGATACGGAACTGCGCCGCGCGCTGCGCGAGGCGGGAGTCTCTTATCATGTTGTAAAGAACACGATGACGCGTATTGCGGCCAAGGAAGCCGGTCTGGATGCTATTAACGACCATCTGGCAGGAACGACGGCACTGGCTGTATCGACTACGGACGCGATCGCTCCGGCAAAAGCTATTTGTGAATTCATCAAAAAGAATAAGCTGGAAGATAACGGCGTTCTCGTCGTTAAGGTTGGTCTGGTTGATGGCACCGTTATCAATGCAGATGAGGTTAAGGCTCTGGCATCGTTGCCGTCCCGCGAGGTCCTTATTGCCAAGCTGCTTGGCAGCATGCAGGCTCCGATCAGCAATACGGTCAATGTCCTTCAGGGCGTTATCCGCAATGCCGTTTATGTGCTTGATGCTGTTCGTCAGCAAAAAGAACAGAAGGAATCCGCTTAATGCGTGTTCTGTATAAAAATGAATTTAAAAGAAAACGTGGAGGTATTTTAGAATGACTAAAGAAGAAATTATGGAAGCAATTGAGGGCATGACTGTCCTCGAACTCTCAGAGCTCGTAAAAGCTATGGAAGAGAAGTTTGGCGTTTCTGCTGCTGCACCGGTTGCAGTTGCTGCTGCGGCTCCGGCTGCCGGCGCTGCTGCTGAAGAGCAGACGGAATTCGACGTTATCCTGACGGATTGCGGCGACAAGAAGATCGGCGTTATCAAAGTTGTTCGCGAACTGACGGGTCTTGGCCTGAAAGAAGCGAAAGCAGTTTGCGACGGCGCTCCGGCTCCGGTTAAGGAGAAGGTTTCCAAGGCTGATGCAGAAGCTATGAAGGCTAAGCTTGAAGAAGCTGGCGCAAAGGTTGAACTGAAGTAATTCGGTTTGGATGGGTCAGGAACATCTCGATGAGATGTTCCTGATTTTTGTTGTTTAAAAAATATTGACAAAGGATATTATATATGATAGAATGTTAAATTACAGAATGCGTAGTACAACATTACGCAACCAGGCGGGTGACGGCCGTTTGGTTTTTAATTAAATACAAATAGTTAACGGACTATAACGGAATAAGACAGGAGAGAAGAAGCAAGGTACCAAAAAACAATACGACCTTGTTTTTTTAATGTTTCATAATCCGTTTATTGGTGCGCTTCTGTTTGTGTCGTCAAATTTGGCTAAGGGGTGAAGGATTTAATGTTTAATCCTGTGCCGGTGGGCAAAAGAACCAGGTATAGCTATGCCAAGATCAAAGAAGTCATGGAAATGCCGCATTTGCTGGATATCCAACGTAACTCCTATGATTGGTTTTTAAAGGAAGGCTTGCAGGAGATATTTCATGATATCTCACCAATTCAGGACTTCACGGGAAATCTGGTATTATCGTTTGAGAATTTTTCATTGGGCGATCCTAAATATGAGCTTGATGAATGCAAAGAGCGCGATGTGACTCTTGCAGCGCCGCTGCGGGTGAATGTTCGTCTCATTAATCGGGAAACAGGTGAAATTAAGGAACAAGAAGTCTTTATGGGTGATTTTCCACTCATGACAGATACAGGCACGTTTATCATTAACGGTGCTGAACGCGTCATTGTTAGCCAGCTGGTTCGTTCGCCAGGGGCTTATTATGGCGAGTCGATTGATCCGTCCGGGAAAAAGCTTTACAACGCAACGGTGATTCCAAACCGCGGCGCATGGATTGAGCTGGAGACGGATATCAACGATGTCATTTCCGTACGTATTGACCGCACTCGTAAATTGCCGGTCACGGTGCTCATCCGGGCGCTGGGATATGGCTCTAATCAGGCAATTGCGGATCTTTTTGATGATGATGCACGGATTCAGACGACTTTGGAACGTGATAATACGGATTCACGGGAAAAGGCCCTGATCGAGATTTATAAGCGTTTGCGTCCGGGTGAACCGCCGACGGTTGACAATGCACAGCAGCTTTTGGACACATTGTTTTTTGATCCGAAGCGCTATGATCTTGCAACGGTAGGCCGTTATAAACTTACGAAAAAACTAGGCTGGAAGCGCCGTATTCTGGGCAAAACGCTGGCTGAGCCTATTGTTGATAAAGAGACCGGTGAGGTCGTTGTGCCGGCAGACGTGATTGTTGATGAAGCAATGCTGGAAAACATTACGGCTGATCGTGAGCCGGCACTGTTCGGCGAAGGCTCGGCGATTACGATTTATATTAAGACGAAGTCAGAAGAAAAGCCGCGCATGAAAGTGCTTTGCTCACCAACTTTGGAATATCATTACCGCACAATTACAAAAAATGATATCATGGCGGCAATTAATTATTTGCTGAATCTAATGGATGGCGTTGGTATGACAGATGATATTGATCATCTGGGCAACCGCCGCGTGCGTTCGGTGGGCGAACTGTTGCAGAATCAGTTCCGTATAGGTCTTTCCCGTATGGAACGTGTGGTGAAGGAACGTATGTCCATTCAGGATGTCGATGTAATCACACCGCAGGCGCTGATTAATATTCGTCCGGTTGTGGCGGCTATTAAAGAGTTCTTCGGTTCGTCGCAGTTATCGCAGTTCATGGATCAGCATAATCCATTGTCCGAACTGACGCATAAACGCCGTCTTTCGGCTTTGGGGCCAGGAGGACTTTCACGTGAGCGCGCCGGATTTGAGGTGCGCGACGTTCATAATTCGCATTATGGGCGCATGTGTCCGATTGAGACGCCGGAAGGTCCGAATATCGGACTGATCGGTTCTTTGTCCAACTATGCGCGGGTCAATCAGTTTGGATTTATGGAAACGCCTTACCGCAAGGTTGATAAACAAAATCATAAAGTTACCGATGAAGTTCGTTATCTGACGGCGGATGAGGAAGATGATATCGTCATTGCCCAGGCGAATGAGTCGCTGACTGAAGACGGCTGGTTCAAAAATGAGCGTGTTACGGCGCGTTATCATGAGGAAACCGTTCTTATGCCGCGCGACAAGGTCGATTATATGGATGTGTCGCCAAAGCAGGTTGTTTCGATTGCTACGGCGATGATTCCATTCCTGGAAAATGATGATGCGAACCGTGCGCTTATGGGCGCGAATATGCAGCGTCAGGCCGTGCCGCTTTTGCGGACCCAGGCGCCGCTGATTGGCACCGGTATGGAGTATAAGGCTGCCTGTGACTCGGGCGTTATGATTTTGGCTAAGCATGCTGGCACCATCGAATCGGTTACGGCTGATCAGATCAATGTTCGTACGACGGAAGGCGGACTGGATACTTACAAACTGCAGAAATATTTGCGTTCCAATCAGGGAACGTGTATCAATCAGGTACCAATCGTTTATAAAGGTGATGCTGTAGCGGAAAAGCAGCCGATTGCCGATGGTCCGGCGACGGATCATGGCGAACTGGCTCTGGGCTATAATATTATCGTTGCTTATATGCCTTGGGAAGGTTATAACTATGAGGATGCGGTGCTGCTGAGTGAGAACCTGGTTAAGCGCGATCTTTATACGTCCATTCATATTGAGGAATATGAGTGCGATGCTCGGGATACGAAACTGGGACCGGAAGAGGTCACGCGCGATATTCCTAATGTAGCGGAGGACGCGCTGCGCGATCTTGATGAAGACGGTATTATTCGCATCGGCGCTGAGGTTCGTCCGGGCGATATTCTGGTCGGTAAAGTTACGCCGAAAGGCGAGACCGAACTGACGGCGGAGGAGCGTCTTCTCCGGGCTATTTTCGGGGAAAAGGCGCGTGAAGTGCGGGATACGTCTTTGCGTGTTCCTCATGGCGAAGCCGGTAAAATCGTTGATGTCAAAGTGTTCAGCCGGGCGAACAACGATGAACTGCCGCCGGGTGTGAATCATCTGGTCCGCGTTTATATTGCCCAGAAACGTAAGATTTCTGTCGGCGATAAAATGTCCGGCCGTCACGGCAACAAAGGTGTTGTTTCGCGTATTATGCGTCAGGAAGACATGCCGTTCCTGCCGGATGGAACTCCGGTCGATATCGTGCTGAATCCGTTAGGCGTACCATCGCGTATGAATATCGGGCAGATTCTGGAGACGCATCTGGGCATGGCCGTACGCCAGCTCGGAAACCAGATTAAGGAGGGCGATCCGACGGTCGAACCGCGCCTGCGTGCGATTGGTTATGACTTCGATAAGTATGGCATGCCGAAACCGGATGTAGCTGGTATTCATATTGCGACGCCGGTATTCGACGGCGCTAAGGAAAATGAAGTGTTTGATACGATTCGTGCTTCCGGACTGGCTGAGGATGGAAAGACTGTTCTTTATGACGGCCGTACCGGAGAGCCGTTCGAAAACCGCGTTACGGTTGGCTGTGTGTACATGCTGAAGCTGCATCATCTGGTGGATGATAAGATTCATGCTCGTTCTACCGGACCGTATTCATTGGTTACGCAGCAGCCGCTCGGCGGCAAGGCGCAGTTCGGCGGACAGCGTTTCGGCGAAATGGAAGTTTGGGCTTTGGAAGCTTATGGCGCGGCTTATACGCTGCAGGAAATTCTTACGGTCAAGTCCGATGATGTTGTCGGCCGTGTGAAAACATATGAAGCAATTGTCAAGGGTGAAAATATACCGGAACCTGGTGTGCCAGAATCGTTTAAGGTACTGATCAAGGAGCTCCAGAGTATCGGTCTTGATATCAAAGTCTTGTCTGAAGATGCACAAGAAATTATGATTCAGGATGATGATGATGATATCAATGAAACGGCGCGCGAACTTGACCTTGATGTCAAGGGCGTTGATCCGAATGAGGGGCAGGCGGTGCCAAAAAGTGCCGTGGTAGCGGATGATTCCTACGAGGGACATGCACCTGAAGCAGTAAATGATGATGATATTATTGCCGAGTTAGGCAATATGGAGACTGCAGATGCCAATCAGGACGACAATAAGGAAGCTGTTCCTGAGGCAGCCGATGATGAGAATGCTGATAAATAGAAGGGAGTGACGCCTCCTTGTTGGATGTAAATAATTTTGATTCAATGCGTATCGGTCTGGCTTCGCCGGACAAGATTCGTGAATGGTCCTATGGCGAGGTAAAAAAACCTGAGACGATCAATTATCGTACTTTGAAACCGGAGCGCGACGGCCTTTTTTGCGAACGGATTTTTGGGCCGACCCGTGATTGGGAGTGCCATTGCGGCAAGTACAAAAGGATTCGCTATAAGGGCATTATCTGCGACCGCTGCGGCGTTGAAGTGACGCGCTCCAAGGTTCGTCGTGAACGTATGGGTCATATTGAACTGGCTGCGCCGGTATCCCATATTTGGTATTTTAAGGGAATTCCTAGCCGCATGGGGTTGATTCTTGATATCTCGCCGCGGTCTTTGGAGAAGGTCCTGTACTTTGCTTCTTATATTGTTCTGGACCCTGCAGATGCGCCGCTGATGAAGAAACAGCTGCTGACGGAGAATGAATACCATGACGCCCGTTCGAAGTTTGGCGCTGGATTCAAGGTTGGCATGGGTGCTGAGGCAGTCAAGAAGCTGCTGGAAGAACTTGATCTTGATAAAATGAATGAAGATCTGCGTAAAGAACTTAATGAGGTCAGCGGGCAGCGCAAAATTCGTGCGATTCGTCGGCTGGAAGTCGTTGAAGCCTTTCGCAAATCAGGAAATAAACCTTCCTGGATGATTATGGATGTTGTGCCGGTGATTCCGCCGGAATTGCGGCCAATGGTTCAGCTCGATGGCGGGCGCTTTGCCACCTCCGATCTCAATGATTTATATCGTCGTGTCATCAACCGCAATAACCGGTTGAAGCGCCTTTTGGATCTTGGGGCTCCGGACATCATTGTCCGGAATGAAAAACGCATGCTGCAGGAAGCTGTGGACGCGCTGATTGATAATGGCCGTCGCGGCCGTCCCGTTACTGGGCCGGGCAATCGCCCGCTGAAATCCTTGTCGGATATGCTCAAGGGCAAGCAGGGCCGTTTCCGCCAGAACTTACTGGGTAAACGCGTTGACTATTCCGGCCGTTCCGTTATTGTTGTTGGTCCGGAACTCAAACTGCATCAGTGCGGTTTGCCGAAAGAAATGGCTTTGGAACTGTTCAAACCATTTGTTATGAAGAAACTGGTCAACAGCGGTCTGGCGGGTAATATTAAAGCGGCCAAGCGTATGGTGGAACGGGTGCGCCCGGAAGTATGGGATGTGCTGGAAGAAGTTATTAAAGAGCATCCGGTTCTTTTGAATCGTGCGCCGACACTGCATCGTCTTGGTATTCAGGCTTTTGAACCAGTTTTGACGGAAGGCCGTGCGCTGAAACTGCATCCGCTGGCTTGTACGGCTTATAATGCTGATTTTGATGGCGATCAGATGGCTATTCATCTGCCGCTGTCGGCAGAAGCACAAGCTGAGGCGCGCATTCTTATGTTGGCTGCGAACCATATTCTGGCGCCAAAAGATGGTCGTCCGATTATTGTTCCAACGCAGGACATGGTGCTCGGTTCCTATTATTTGACAATTCTTCGTCCGGGAGCACTGGGCGAGGGCATGGTTATTACCGGTATTAAAGAAGGTCTGCTGGCATTCCAGCATCATGCGCTTGATTTGCAAGCAGCAGTTCAGGCCCGCATCGAAGGCTATGGCATGGTTAAGACTTCTCTGGGCCGGATGATTTTCAATGAGATTTTGCCGCCGGAGATTCGGTATTATCATAAGGATAAAGAGTCGGATCAGTGGTGCCTTGGTATTCGTATGGATAAAAAGGAACTGGGTAAGCTGGTGGCCAATTGCTTTAAACATTTTGGCGCGAGCAAGACAGCGGAAGTCATTGATAACGTAAAGAATCTTGGTTACCATTATGCCTGCCTGGCAGGTATGACCGTGGCTATTTCAGATGTTATTGTACCAAAGGAAAAACCGGAAATTCTGGCTTCGACAGAAAAGGCGGTCAATGGAATTGAGCGTTTATTCAGCCGTGGTCTCATTACCGATGAAGAACGTTATAAAAAAGTTATTGATCTTTGGACCAAGGCGACCGATGATGTTGCCGAGGCCATGATGAATAATATGGATCCGTTTAATCCAATTTTCATGATGGCGGACTCCGGCGCGCGCGGTAATAAACAGCAGATGCGTCAGCTGGCCGGTATGCGTGGCCTGATGGCAGATCCGTCTGGTAAGATTATCGATTTGCCGATCAAGGCAAATTTCCGTGAGGGCCTTACGGTATCTGATTACTTTATTTCTTCTCATGGTGCCCGTAAAGGCTTGGCTGATACGGCTCTGCGTACGGCTGACTCGGGTTATCTGACTCGTCGTTTGGTAGATGTGGCGCAGGATGTCATTGTTCGTGAGGAAGATTGTGATATCGTTGGCATCAATCTGGTTCGCGAGCGGGCTCGCTTGGCTGCTTCTACGGCGGATGCGGTTGCCGTATTGAAAGATTCGCTGCTGGGCCGGGTGCTGGGCGCTGATGTCATGAATCCGGAAACGGGAGAAGTTTTGCTGCCGATGGATAGTGTGCTTCAGGAAACCGATCTTAAGGCCTTGGGCGAACATGGCGTAGCGGAAATCATTGTCCGCGGCACGTTGGGATCGTCGGAAGCTGTTATCAGCAATGCCATGACTTCCGAAACCGTTGCATTGGGTGCACCGGAGGCCAAGGTACGCACCGCTATCAAGAAGTCGATGATTCATGAGATGATGGGTAAGAAAACGACGGAAGCTGTGCTGAACAGCAAGGGCGAAGAAATCGTTCCATCTGGAGAAGCGTTAACAGAAGCCTATATAGAGGCTGTTTTGAACAGCGATGCCAAGGAAGTTAAGGTTCGTAACAATAATGTCCGCGGTATTGAAGTCGAAGCCATCAAAGAAGGCAATGGCATTATTGAATCCCTCAGGGATCGTATTGTTGGCCGTGTTTTGGCCGAAGACATCATCAATCCGGAGACAGGTGAAAAGGTCGCTTCGCTGAATGAAACCGTGAATGAAGATTTGGCCGAAGAGATCTGTAAAGTACGAGATCGGGTGTCAATCCGCAGCGTCTTGACTTGTAAATCGCAATTTGGCGTTTGCATCAAATGTTATGGGCGCGATCTTGCCAATGCGACGGAAGTTGATGTTGGCGAGGCTGTCGGCATCATTGCCGCCCAGTCGATCGGCGAACCGGGCACACAGCTTACAATGCGTACATTCCATACCGGCGGCGTTGCTGGCGATGATATTACGCAAGGTTTACCGCGTGTTGAAGAACTTTTTGAGGCGCGTAAGCCAAAGCATCATGCCATTATCGCTGAAATTGAAGGTACGGCGGAGGTCAAGGATTCCAAGGGCATGCGCAAGGTTATCATTGTACCGGAAGACGGCGAACCGCGCGAGTATGCAATTCCTTATGGCGCGCGCATGATTGCGCAGGAGGGAATGCATCTTAAACCGGGAGATAAGCTTACGGAAGGATCGATCAATCCTCATGATATTCTGCGTGTCTGCGGGCTTCGCGATACCCAGCGCTATTTGGTGTATGAAGTACAGAAGGTGTACAAGTCGCAGGGCGTTGAGATTAATGATAAGCATATTGAAGTTATGGTTCGGCAGATGCTGCACAAGGTCAAGATTGAGGAATCTGGTTCCACTGATTTCTTGCCGGGTGAGTATATTGATATCAATACTTTTGAGACAGCCAATGCCAAGGTGATTGAAACGAACGGTGAACCGGCGGTGGCCAAGCCAATTTTGCTTGGTATTACCAAAGCGTCTTTGGCGACAGATTCTTTCCTGTCGGCCGCTTCCTTCCAGGAAACGACGCGCGTGCTGACCGATGCGGCGATCAAGGGCAAGGTAGATCCTCTGATCGGCCTCAAGGAGAACGTTATCATTGGCAAACTCATCCCCGCTGGTACGGGTATGGGACGCTACCGCAATATTACGGTTGTAGATCCGAATGCGGCAGATAAAGCTTCGGTAGAAACATCGGAAACTGCTTCAGAAGAAGATATGGTTCCGGCTGAATAAAATAGTCATAAAAAAGTCCTGACAGCAAAACGCTGTCAGGACTTTTTTATGGGTTTTATAGGTTTTTTATTTTTTCTCGGATAGCTGCCAGCTGTGGCGCTGTAGGGACATTGGCAATAGGAATTTTTTCTAGGCAGATGTCACAGCCGGCTTCTTTCAAGGCTGTTTCGGTTTGCGCAATGCTCTGCCCACCCCAACCATAGGAACCAAAAGCAAATGCCTGACGATGTTTTGGCGCCAGGCCTTTGAGATAACAAAGGAACGCTGCCACATTTGGCATCATTTGATTGTTGAGCGTCGGAGAACCGACGGCAAGATATTTACTGGTCAGAATATCGGTGACAATGTCGGAGATATGATCGACCCGGAGATCATAATAGCCGACCGGAAGACCTTTTTCGGTAAATGCATCGGCAATCGTCTGCGCCATCGTTTCGGTGGAGTGCCACATGCTGTCAAAAACGACGACGGCTCGATCTTCCAAAGTGTCGGTGCTCCATTTTTTGTAGGCAGCAATGATTTTGGGAATTTGTGACCGCCAGAGTACGCCATGTCCAACCGCAATGATATCAAGATCCAGGCCAGCCAGCGCCTGCATTGCCGCCTGTGCCTGCTGTCGGTATAACATCAAAATATTAGCATAATATTTTTTAGCCTCCTGCATGAGAATCGCCGGATCGTTTTCGTCATCAAACCTCCGATTGGCGGCCAGATGTTGTCCGAAGGCATCATTTGAAAATAAAATACGTTCTTCCGGACAATAGGTGACCATGCTGTCGGGCCAATGTAGCATCGGCGTAGCGATAAACTGCAGCGTCCGTTTCCCCAGAGACAGCGTACGGCCGGTTTTGACGCCTTCATAAGGTAACTCGCCATAACGGGCCAGAAGACTTTTCTGCCCGTTCGGCAGACTGGTAAACACTTTGGCGTTTGGGCAGTATTGCAATAAACAAGGCAGGCTGCCTGAATGGTCTGGTTCTGCGTGGTTGGAAATGATGTAGTCGATTTTCGCCGGATCAATGACCGATGCAATGCGTTCCAGCATCTCCGCGGCAAACGGCTCTTTGACCGTATCAATGAGCGTAATTTTGTCATCAAGAATAAGGTAGGCATTATAAGAGGAGCCGCGGCTGGTCAGATAGCCGTGAAAACTGCGCATAGACCAGTCAATCGCGCCTACCCACCAAATATCGGGCTTAATTTCAATTGCTTGCATGTGTAAAAACCACCTTTCCCTATTGTGTTTTGTTTCTGGTTTTATTGTAATATAAAAAAAAGATGGGTTCAATCCCTATGGACATTTAATTTATCCGACAGAATAGAGGAGTTATCCAATCCTATAAGCAAGTTTATGTTATGATATGATAAGAACTTAAAAAACATGTATACAAAACTTTGGATAAACCCTACAAAGAATTTTATTTATAGACAGCGAATAGTTAAATAAAAATAGGATTGCAGTTTAAAAGAAAAGGAGTGGTTCTTATGATGTACACCGGGATAGGTTGAGGCTTCGGTTTTTTCTTTATGCTGTTGTTCATGGCTGTCATTATATATTTTCTTTATATAATGACAAGGATTGCTAAATCGCTAGAAAAAATTGCACAGAAGATGGAAAAAGACAACTGAAGGATTGCCTTATGATTCATGCATCAGATCGTTTAAAAATGTTCTTGACACTAGTCTCAAATTGAGATAATATCATATCAATAAGTAAATGCTGTATAAGCGAAGGCGCTTAAGAGAACAAATTGTTCTCTTAAGCGCTTTTTTGCAATTTAAAAGAGGCTTATGTTCCGTATAAGTTTCTTTGTAGTATAGATGTGTAAGCGCATGCGATTATCAAATTTGTTCTAAGAGGGAGAATGGTATGATGAAATTTAAAAAGATTTTTGCGTTGGCTAGTATAGTTGTGTTTGGAGCAGCCATGTTTGCAGGTTGTGGAAGTTCTGATCAGAAGAAAGCCGCTTCAAATCTGGAAAACGGGTCGGGTAATAAAACTTACATTATCGCCTGTGATGCCAAATATGCGCCGTTTTCCATGGAAGAGAATGGTCAATATAAGGGTATTGATGTGGAACTGCTGTCTGCAATTGCTAAAAAAGAAGGGTTTCAATATACGTTAAAGCCAATGGATTTTAGTGGTATTATTCCTGGTCTTGTATCAGGCCAGATTGATGGAGCAATGGCTGGGATGAATATTACGGAAGAGCGAAAAAAGAGCGTTGATTTTTCAACTGGATATGCCACCGCAGGTGATTCGATTGTCGTCAATGCAAATAATACTTCCATCCATCAGGTAGAAGATATTGATGGCAAAACCGTAGCTGTTAAAAAAGGAACAACAGGGGCTAAATTTGCTGAAGAAAATAAGGATAAATATCATTTAAATATCACTTATTTTGATGATTCACCCAGTATGATGTTAGCAGTAGCGAATGGCAATGCGGACTTTTTAGTGGAAGACTATCCGGTTATTTCTTATCAGATTCGTATTGGGGCGCAGAAAGGACTTAAAGTTGCTGTAGATTCTATCCACACTCCGCCGGAATATGGTTTTGCTGTTAAGAAGGATACGAATGCAAAATTGATGCAAATGTTTAACGATGGGTTAAAAAAGGTTAAAGAAGATGGAACTTATGATAAAATTGTTGGCCAATATTTAACTAAATAAAAGCGTGGCTGTTTTACGTTGCTTAGCCTTAGTGCCAGAAATCAATTAAAAGGTGAAGTGGTGTTTATTCATGAAGGAGCTGTTAACGCCATTATCGGCATTAAAATTTAAAGCGGCGATATTCTCAGTGCAACAATTTCTATGGACGCGGTGAAGAGTCTTGATTTGAAGGTCGGCAAAGAAGCTTATGCGATTATAAAACCTACTTCAGTGATGGTAGTGATTGACTGACACTGACAAGCTATTTGCGGCAATCGTTGCATAGTCTGCATCAAATATCGTTCTCCATTCAAGAAAGGTGACGCTCGAATATGAAGCGTCACCTTTCTTGTGTAATTGTAGAGTTATGCGGTGGGTAAGATATGATCATTCTTTTGACGGCTATTGCCAAGCGTCGGCTGCAGCGCAGGCAGCCGTCCATTCGGCATTTACCCTGGCGGCCATCAGTTCCTTGCCTATGACATCTTCGTGCAGGCCGTCGATACCCAGCCAATCGGGCAGCCGTCCGTCGGGGGAATAAGCTTCAAGCGCTTTTGCCGTATCAATATGTGGCTGCTGGCGTAAATAATCATTAAAGTCCGCAAACTTTTCCGGCCAGTCCGGATCCGTATCTTCATCAAAAGCCCGTTTGATATTTTCCGGATTAATTGGCGGCAAGGTCAGAAAAATCGGTTTGATTCCATTCTGGCGGCATTTTTCCTTGATGCCTTCCATGTTGGCAATCACATCCGATACAGAATAAGCCGCGCGTAAATCGTTGGAACCGCCCATGATAATCAGATAATGCGGATGAAACGGGAGCACATCCTGGTCAAAACGCGCCAGCATATCTTCCGTCAAATTGCCGCTTTGTGATAGGTTGATTGCGGGAAAAGCCAGATGCGCCAGCCAGCTGTATTCAAAGTCTGCCGGACTGTAAGAAATATGCCCGCCACCGTGACTGATGCTGTCACCAAATACAGCAACGGTCCAATCATCTTCCGGCGCGGTACGGAAAGTGCTGGTATCCGACCAGATACCCTGCGGGCTGCCGTCGGCGTTTAACGCTCGTACTCGCCAGTAAAAAGGTTCGTTGCTATAACGCGGGTCCGGGTCATAAATTTCTGACGCTTCAGTAGACAAAGTAGCAATTGGCTGGGTTGCCGGAGCATGGTCCGGATCGTTGCTAAAAACCTGTACCTCAAAACTGGCAGCCGCCGTAAGGCGGACCCAGTTGTATACAGGATAAAGTAAAGTCGTGCCGTGGCCCTCATTGTAATTAGCCAGATGTACCGGCGGCGCATTGACGGGAGGGACTGCATCGCTGATATACAAAGCCGTCGGTTCACTGAAGGGGCCAATTGGCTGCTGATTCAATCCGAGCGTACGCACCCGCCACCAGAGCAGAGCTTCTCCACGAGGCACAGAAGTTATATCACTGAGCAACGGATTGTACGCGTTCATGAAGATATAAGGCGTCCGGAACACCGCGCGGCTGTCCGTATCGTTTGGATCGCAATCCGTCGGATATTGTTGAAAAATTTCTATTTCATAGGCAATGGCTTCAAAATTCTTATCCCAGCTGAGAATCGGTGAAAAAGAAAGCGGCGATTCTTCACTGGTTTGCGTCAGGCCCGAGGGAGCCGGTTGTTGGAAAAAAGCAGCCTGTGCCGGAAGCGGCGCTGCTATTATAGATAATAGCGTTAAGCATAAAAACAGCGTTTGCAAAGTCAATTTTAAAAAAGTTAATATAATGGATTGGCACCTCAGATTTTTTTGGATTGCGGAAAGTTTCCGCTTGTTTGTATGCCCTGGGTCAGACGATTCGCTGGCGCTTGCCCCGGCAGGGCAGGACCGGTTGGTTTTTGCCGTAGGCCAGCCTGCAAACGAGTGATAATTTGCTGCTCGGCCCAGACTGGCGGCAATAATTCGCCCTTTTCCCATTTTTGTACTGTGCGATAGGGAATCTTAAACATAGAACTGATATCAGCTGGAGTAAGGCCGGCGGCCAGACGATATTGTTTGATACGATTCAGCATAGGCGGGTTCTCCTTTAACATGAGAATTCAAATGATGATTTTTGGGCAGGCTGTATTTCGGTAAGATCGGCTAAATGACTTTCCCTATATCGTGCGGCGGTCGAATAAAGCAGCGCGGGGGAAGCCGCTTACAGTTCGGATTGCTTTTGTGCCTGTTCCGCATGGAGGGCGGCGTACCCCTTATCCGTAATAGCGATTGTATAGGCGGGGCCGGCCTTTTTCATGAGGGCTTGGTCCTGCGATGCGTTCGTTGCCGCGGCCTTATCGGTCGGATCGTTTTTAGCCGTACTGGCAGAGCGTAATTTTTCAATTTGTTTCTCAAGATCGGCAATTTCTTTTTTGAGAGCTTGAATCGCCTTATCGTTGCTTTCCGTCGTATTTTGCTGTAGTCGGGCCAGTTGCTTTTCATCGGCGCGCTTTTGTGCGCGAAGCCGTTCAATTTGCGTTGTCGTATCAGATGAAGCCGGCGCTTGATTCGTGATCGGAGCGGCAGAAGATAGTAATGTGCTCATAAAAATTCCTCCTTTGCTTCATTATAGCAGGATTTTCATCTTCTGTTGGCTTAATTTGTGTTTTTATGGTAATTTGTCGCGGCAAAAGGTCGTTTTTTTTTAGTATTTTACAAAAACTGCTGGACAACTGATAGCCGGATATGCTATCATAATGCCTGTAAGAAGTTTATAGCGGTATGGCAATGGAGCCGTATGATAGATACTGTAGAGTGCAGCAGATAAAATCTGCTTGTGGGCAGTTTATCATATGGTTTTTTTATTGTCAGGGAAACCATCAGAAGAAAAAATTTAGAAAAGGTGGTACAAAAAATGGAAGAGTTATTGTATGTAATCCCGGCTAACACCCCCAAAGAACAGATTCTGTCGGATTTGAAGGCGCATCCTGAGATTAAGTTTGTCTCACTCGTCGGCATTGATCTGGCGGGTAATGATACGGATGAAAAAATTCCCATGCGCATCTTTTTGAAGGATATTGACGATTTCTATGCTGGTATTGCGGTTCAGACCGATGGTTCCTCGGTGGTTCTCACCGGCATTGCGACGCTGAACAATGCTAAAGTAGATATGCCAATCGATCCTAGTGTCAACTGGTTTGTCGATTATAATTATGAAAATTATGATGAAGAGACGGAAAAGCCGATTGGCACGCTGCGCATTCCGGCCTTCCTCATTCATGAGGGAAAACGCGTTGATTCCCGCGCGGTCTTGAAGGATACGCTGGACTATGTCAAAGCAGAATTGCTGGCTTTGTTCAAGAAGTTCCCGAAGATTTCCGGGTTGGAGCACATGAATGGTGCAGATGTGGCTGATATTCAGTTTACTTCGGCGACAGAATTGGAATTCTGGGTTAAAACGCCGCTGTCAGAAGCTGATATTGCGGAGATGTCCGCTTCTCAGGTTATGCAGGAACAGTATTGGCAGCGTACCCGCGGTGCAGTTCGCACGGCGCTGGAACAAGCCGTTATGGCGGTTGAGCAGTATGGTCTTATGGCCGAAATGGGTCATAAGGAAGTGGGCGGTCTCAAAGCGCAGATGGATGAGTCCGGCAATATGACCCATGTTTGTGAGCAGTGTGAAATGGATTGGCGTTTTGCCGATGCCTTGCAGGCAGCCGACAACGAACTGCTGGTTCGCACTTTGGTAAAAGAAGTCTTCCGTGAGAACGGCTTGGAAGTTAATTTCAAGGCAAAGCCGATGATCGGTCTGGCTGGCAACGGCGAGCACACACATATCGGTATGGCGGCTGTCATGAAGGACGGTAAGACGATTAATCTGTTCTCTCCTAAGGAAATGACTAAGGATTTCATGAGCGCAGTTGGTTATGGCGCGATCATGGGACTTTTAAAGAACTATGAAGTCATTAATCCGTTTGTTTCGGCTACGAATGATTCCCTGAACCGTTTGAAACCGGGTTTTGAAGCGCCTGTATGCATCGTTACTTCGTTGGGGCATTCGCCGGCGGTTCCGTCCCGTAATCGTACGATTCTGGCTGGTTTGGTTCGCGATATTAACAATCCGTATGCAACGCGGTTCGAGTTACGGGCCTGCAATCCGTATACGAATACTTATATTGTGCTGGCCGCGATTTATTCCGCGGTGCTGGACGGCGTTAAGGCTTCCGTAGCAAAGACAACAGCCGAGCTGCTGGCGGAACTGTCCAAAAAGCCGGGTGAAGCGGGCTTCTACCTTGAGAAAAACAGAGCCTATCGGAGTGAAAACAACGTTTTTGAAGACTATACGGACGAGGAACGCAACCATATGTTTGGCGCGCCTCCGGCTACCGTTTGGGAGAATATGTCGAATCTCAGCAACTATCCGGAGAAACGGGCTGTGATCACTGCGGGCGGCGCTTTAAGGGATCAGGTCATCAGCGCGTTTGTGGATGGCGAACTGCTTCGTTGGAAGACGGAGCTGATGTGTCGTATCATTCCGGAGAATCGTGCCATTGTCCGCTCAGCGAAAGAAATCAAATCGGATTTTGTTACCGATCAGGATTCTTACAACTGGAATAAGATCAATGGTATCCGTACGTATTTGGCGAAAGACAGCATTGATGAAAAATCACTGTTTACGCTGCTGGTCAATACGTTGAATGAGGGTGACTATGCGACTGCTTCCGGGCTGCAGGTCGAGATGTATGATAAGATTGAAGAACTTAAAGCCTTGTATGACGCGTACCAGAAAAATATGATTTAAGTTTTCTCTGCGGTCTTTAAAGAGCGTGCCGGATACATTGCCGGCACGCTCTTTTTTTGCGCTGTATTTCAAAAATTTTCCTAATGGCAGCTAGTAAATGGAATATTTTTTCCAGGGAATCTGCTCCAGACGGATGCTTTTTAAAAAGTCAACAATGTCTTTGCGGCCAAAGTAGTGCGGCCGGCCATCAGCTGCTTGTGACATGAGTATAATCGGCATGTTGGGAAAAAATGGCGCAATTTCCTGGCGAAATTTCAGACTGCGCGCTGTGTATTGCGTGACCAGCGGTTTGACTACAATGATGGCAAAGGTAACGCCTTGTTCGATGATAACAGCTCCATGTACGACCATAGACAGTTTCTTCCTTTCCTCGATTTTCCTTATTTTAGCACGAACAGACCATTTTTTCCAAACGAAAATTTGTTCGGAAAAATATCTTGCAAGAACAGTTGTTCTATGTTAATATAAAACAGAACAAAGGTTTCAAGAAAGTGTGTTCTATAAATAAGGAGATGCAGATTGTGAAGAAGCTGGCAGTTGTTGCGTTAGTAGGTGTTCTTTTGACGTTGGCGGCTCCGTTTCATTTGGGTAATGCTTATTTGCGCAGTTCAGATTTTGCTGTCGTGACGGTACAACGCGACGAAAGTGTCTGGACGATTGCGGAACGTTATACCAGAAATGCGGCGCAAAATCAGGTGCTGATGGAGGCAATTATTGAAGTGAATGGTCTTGCTCCGGACGGCAATGTACGGGCCGGGCAAAAATTGCGCATTCCATTGCTGGAGCAGGCTTTGTCTTCGCAAATGGCCGCAAAATAGGACTTTGTATAGCCTTGTGAAAAGTCCGCCGCTAGTGTTTACTTTTAAGTTACTAAATGTTATAATGAAGATGTTAATTTAAGCTTATCGTTAAAGAGTGGGTGCGAGCCCACTCTTTACTCTTATGCGGAGAGTATGTTCTTACAAATTTTCAGGGGAGGTATGTGTATGGTCAAACAAGTAGAAGCAGCGGTTGAAAAAATTGTGGCGGGGCTTTTAGCGGACAGCGGGCTGGAACTGGTTGACGTCGAGTATGTCAAGGAGCGCGACTGGTATCTGCGGGTATTTATTGATAAACCGGAAGGAATCGGTATTGAGGATTGCCAGCAATTGAGCGAGCGGTTGGAAACAGAGCTGGATCGCCAGAATACAATTCCCGAAAGTTATATTTTAGAGGTTTCTTCGCCGGGGCTGGACAGGGTGTTGCGCAAAGAGCGTGATTTTGTCCGGGAAACGGGAAAAATGGTGGATGTATCTCTTTATGAACCATGCAATGGGACAAAACTTCTGACTGGAAAGCTGACTGCTTTTGATGGAAAAACATTGACGCTGGAGAGTCTGCCGGCGATAGCGATAGAGAAAATAGCGCAGGTGCGTTTGCATATTGATATTTGAAGAGTTTGATTAGGAGGATATGGACTTGATTAAGAGAAGCAGGGGCAAGGGGAAAAGTAAGGAGAAGAAAGTCGATAAGGGTCAGGAGTTTATGGAGGCTTTCCGTGAATTAGGAGCGGAAAAGGGAATTGCGCCGGAAGTTTTGTTTGATGCGATTGAGGCTGCGTTGATTTCTGCATATCGGCGGAATTTCAGCTCGGCGCAGAATGTGCGGGTGGCATTGGATCGGACGACTGGCAGCTATCATGTATATGCGATCAAGACGGTTGTGGATACCGTCGAAAATGAAGTCACCGAGATTGCGCTACCGGATGCACGGGTGATTAAACCTGAGTATGAAGCAGGCGATGTTCTGGAGATTGAGGTCACGCCGGCTAATTTCGGGCGTATTGCCGCGCAGACAGCGAAGCAGGTAGTCGTGCAGCGGATTCGGGAAGCGGAACGCGGCATTATATTTGAAGAGTTTTCTAATCGCGCCAGTGATATTATCACGGGTATCGTGCAGCGGGTAGAGAATAAAAATGTATTTATTGATCTGGGCAAGACGGAAGCGGTGCTGGCTCCGACCGAGCAAATTCCCGGTGAAGAATACAATCATGGAGATCGGATCAAGGCCTATATTATTGAAGTGCGCAAGACATCCAAGGGGCCGCAGATTTTGGTCTCCCGTACGCATCCTGGCCTTTTGAAGCGTCTCTTTGAACTTGAGGTTCCGGAGATTCATGATGGTATCGTGGAGATTAAGTCGGTGGCGCGTGAGCCGGGGATGCGCTCTAAAATTGCGGTTTTTTCCAAGGATGAAGGAATTGATCCGGTCGGTTCTTGCGTTGGGCATAAGGGCATGCGGGTTCAGGCAATTGTGGATGAGCTGCGCAATGAGAAAATTGATATTGTAAAATGGAATGCCGATTCAGCGAAATACATTGCCAATGCTCTGAGCCCAGCTAAGGTGGTTTCGGTAGCCGTCAATGATGAAGAGAAAATTTCCCGGGTTGTGGTGCCGGATTATCAGCTTTCTCTGGCAATTGGCAAGGAAGGGCAGAATGCCCGTCTGGCTGCGAAACTGACTGGTTGGAAAATTGATATCAAGAGTGAGTCTCAGGCTGCGGACGAGGGGCTGGATGAAAATATGAATACCGTCGAGGTTACCGGAGACGAGTCTTTTGTTACAGAAGGTGAATAATATGGCCGGTGTAAAGAAAATTCCTCAGCGCATCTGCATAGGGTGCCAAAGCGTTCATCCCAAAAAGGAACTGGTGCGCATTGTGCGTACGCCGGAAGGGGAGATTTTGTTGGATTTGACCGGCAAAAAATCCGGACGTGGCGCCTATATCTGCCGCAAGCCGGAGTGCTTTGCCGCGGCGGTCAAGGGACATCGTTTTGCCAAGGCGTTTCAGGGGCCGATCGATCCGGCGGTATTGGAAAATCTCAGGTTGCAGTTATTTCCTTCGGCGGAGGCTGAACATGAAGGATGAAAAGATTGTTAATTTATTGAGTATGGCCCAGCGCGCCGGCAAGGTTGCTTCGGGAGAATTTGCGGTAGAGAAGGCCTTGGCTGCGAAGCAGGTCGCTTTGCTGCTAGTGGCGGCTGATGCCGCCGAGTCCACGAAGGCAAATTGTGAAGCGGCGGCGGCGCGGCAGGGAATCAAGGTATATTATGTGCTTTCACGCGAGGCTCTGGGACATTGTCTCGGCAAAGAGTTTCGTTCGTCGGCGGCACTGTTAGATAAAGGCTTCAGCAAAGCGCTGGAACAACGAATTTTGGATGCGAATTAAAGTCAGATTCATGGGGGTGGATCAATGTCAAAATATAGAGTTTATGAAGTGGCAAAGGAATTTCATACGGAAAGTAAAATTGTGCTGAATCTGCTGGCTCGTAACGGGTATACGGTGGCAAATCATATGAGCAGCGTTGGCGACGATGAACGGAATTTGATCCAACGGATTTTCAACGGGAAACCGCAGGATGAAAATAAGCCGGCGGCTAAAGTCGCAGCGAAACCAGAGGTAAAAAAAACGGCGGCACATAGCGAACCGGCACATCGGCCAAATGCGGGCCAGCCGTTGAAAACGGCGCATACAGCAGAAACAAGGGAGCCGGTGCGCCACGTAGCGGAACCATTACAATCTGCTGCGCATACTGCGGCGAAGCCAGCGACAGCAACACGGAATACGAACGGAGAACATGCATATCAGAGAGGCGGGAATCATCTGCATACTGAAAATCATATACAGACAAATAGTGGCAATCGACCACAGACAAATAGTGGTAATCGGCCACAGACAAATAGTGGCAATCGGCCACAGCAAAGCGGTGCGCATGCACAGCAAAACAGCAGCAATCGGCCGCAGACCGGCGGCGCGCGTCCACAACAGGGCGGCGGCAATCGTTCGCAGGCTGGCAGCGGCCGTCCGTCGGCAAGCAGCAGTCGGCCACAGTCTTCCGGCAGCGGCCGTTCGCAGTATAGCAGCAGCCGCCCCCAGACAAGCGGCGGCAACCGTCCGGGAATGAATAGCAGCAGTACCACCCGGACACATTCGTCCTCAGCGGCCGCAGGGAGTCATCGGTCAACGACAAGCAGTAGCGGCAATCGTCCGGCAGGCAGCGGCCAGAATACTGGTTTCAGAAATGTTGTTTTTAAGACAGACAGTGCAAACCGTTCCTATAGCAGCGGCAGCGGCGGTAACAACAGCAGTGCCGGCAGCAACCGTCGCAGCGGCGGGCAGAGCGGCGGAAACCGCTTTGATAATCGCGGCAATGGCGGGCACACCGGGTTTGGCGGCAAGAACAACCGCAATAACCGCAACAACCGCAATAATCGGAAAATGCAGCCGCAGCAGCCAAAGGTCGAGATTGCTCGGCCAAAGCATATCAAAGTAGGCGAGAGCATTGCGGTCAAGGATCTTGCCAGCAAGATGAGCTATACGGCTACGGATTTGATTAAGAAGCTCATGCTTATGGGCGTTATGGCAACCATCAATCAGGAAATTGATTTTGAGACAGCGACGCTGGTGGCTGGCGAATTCGGGGTTACGACCGAAGAACTGCCGCCGGAGACCGATCCAACGGAGATTCCGGAGATTGAGGATGATCCGAAGTCTTTGGTACTGCGTCCGCCGGTTGTCACGGTCATGGGACATGTCGATCACGGCAAGACGTCTTTACTGGATGTCATCCGCAAGAGTTCTGTCAGCGCACATGAAGCCGGCGGCATCACACAGCGCATTGGCGCTTATCAGGTGATGAGTCAGGGCAAAAAGATCGTTTTTCTCGATACGCCGGGTCATGAGGCTTTTACCGCTATGCGCGCCCGCGGCGCTCAGGTGACGGATATTGCCATTCTTGTGGTTGCTGCTGATGACGGCGTTATGCCGCAGACGATCGAAGCTATTAACCATGCAAAATCGGCGAAGGTGCCGATCATTGTGGCAATTAATAAAATAGATAAGCCGGGCGCGAATCCGGATCATGTCAAACAGCAGCTGGCTGAGCATGAGCTGGTGCCGGAGGATTGGGGCGGCGATACGATTATGGTGCCGGTTTCCGCGAAGAAACAGTTGGGCATTTCCGATTTGCTGGAAATGGTTTTGCTGGTGGCTGAAGTACAAGAACTTAAAGCCAATCCGAATCGGGATGCGCGCGGCGTCATCATTGAGGCACAGTTGGATAAAGGGCGCGGTCCGGTAGCAACGGTATTGGTGCAGAACGGTACGCTGCGCATTGGTGATTCGATTATTGCCGGTACGACGTATGGCAAGGTCCGCGCGATGATCAATGATCGCGGGGAGAATGTCCGCAAAGCATCGCCGTCGGTACCGGTTGAAGTGCTGGGCTTGTCAGATGTGCCGGAAGCCGGCGATACGCTGGCCGTGCTGGATGAAAAACTGGCTCGTTCCATTGCCGAAAAACGCATTGAAAAACAGCGCACGCAGCTCATCCATTCCAAGAAAGTTTCCCTGGATGATCTTTTCCAACAGATTCAGGAAGGAAACATCAAGGATCTTAATATTGTAATCAAGGCGGATGTTCAGGGTTCGGTGGAAGCACTAACCGGTTCGCTGCTGGCATTAAACAAGAACGATGAAGTGCGGGTCAACATTGTGCATTCCGGCGTTGGCGCTGTCAACGAGTCCGATGTCATGCTGGCGTCGGCTTCGAATGCGCTGATCATTGCCTTTAATGTTCGCCCCGTAGCGAATGCCCGTAAATTGGCCGATACGGAAAATATTGATATTCGTACGTATCGCGTTATTTATGATGCGCTGAATGATGTCAAGGCGGCCATGTCCGGCATGCTCGCGCCGAAATTCAAGGAAGTTATTCGCGGCAAAGTGGAAATTCGCCAGGTTATGAAATTTTCCAAGGCGCTGGTTGCCGGCTGTTATGTGCTGGAAGGCAAGGTGGCCAACAATTCCAAGGTTCGTGTGATTCGTGACAATATCGTGATTTTTGACGGCGAAGTTGATTCGCTGCGTCGTTTCAAGGATGACGTCAAGGAAGTTGCCGGCGGCTATGAGTGCGGTCTGACGATTAAGGATTTCCGTGACTTTAGGGAAGGCGATCTTCTGGAAATCTATGCAATGGAAGAAGTGGCGACTTCGATAGCGGAAGCCAATGCTAAGGCCGCAGATAAACGCGCTGCAGAAGAAAAAGCTGCGGCGCAGGCAGAGAAGGCAGAAAAGGCAGAAAAGGCAGAGAAGGCCTGAGGGAAGGTCGTGCATTATGGGACAACTTCGAGTAGAAAAAGTACAGGAACTGATGAAACAGGAAGTCAGTAAAATCATATTACAGGAACTGAAAGATCCGCGCATCGGTTTTGTGACCGTTACGCAGGTTGAAGCTACAGGGGATTTGCGCAGCGCTAAAATCTATGTGAGCCTCATGGGCAGCGATCAGCAGGTCAAGGATTGCTGGGCGGGGCTGCAAAGTTCGCTGGGATATATCCGGCGTGAGATCGGACAGCGTATCCGGCTGCATTTTACGCCGGAGCTGACCTTTCAACTGGATAATTCCTTGGCGTACAGCGCGCATATTCAGACGCTGCTGAATCAAATTAAAAAGGATGAAACGTCAGATCTATGAGAATTTCATTAGAAGAAGCCGGCCGGCAACTGCTGCAGGCGCATAAAATTTTGATTACGGCTCATGTACATCCGGATGGCGATGCGATCGGGGCTTCGTTGGGTCTGATGCATTACTTGCGGGGGCAGGGCAAGGAAACCCTTCTTTTCATTGATGACGATATTCCGGGAACATTTTCGCTGCTGCCGGGGATTGATGCTATTCAACGGCCGGATGGCCGGGACAGCGGCGCGGATCTTTTGGTGGTGCTCGATTCGGGAATCGATCGGATTGGCGGCGTACAGGCGTGCGCTCCTGCGGCGACGGTACTCAATATAGATCATCATGTTTCCAGTGAAGATGGAGCCGGTTATTTGTATCTTGATGCAGCGCGGGCCGCTACGGCAGAGATCATTTATGAGCTGTTGACGCTGCTGCATGCTGATTTTACGTTGGCTGTTGCGATGCCTCTTTATACAGGTATTGCTACGGATACGGGCTTTTTCCGGTATTCCAATACTACGCCTTATACTATGCGGGCCGGCGCAGCCTTGATTGCTGCCGGCGTACAGCCAAATGTCATTTCCGAGGCGATGGAGGCTAAGCCCTATGCCTTGGTCAAGGGCATGGCGGCGGCTATGCAGACGATTGAAGTGACGTCGGACGGCCGGGTGGCCGGATTGTTCCTGGATCAGGACCTGGTGGCAACGCTGGATTCAACGGAAGGCTTTATTGATTTTGTCCGGGTCATCGAGGGTGTGGATGTAGCCGTGCTGATTAAATGCATTGGCGAGAATATCTGTCGGGTGAGTATGCGTTCCAAGGGAACGGATGTGAGCGCGGTGGCCATGCGTTACGGCGGCGGCGGGCATGTACGTGCTGCTGGTTGTACGCTTTCTTTGCCGCTCGCTGAGGCTCGGCGGACGATTTTGTCGGCTTTGGCAGAAGTCATGGGAGAACCGGTATGACAGATGGATTTATGAATGTTCTAAAACCGCCGGGCATGACATCGCATGATGTGGTGAGTTTTGTTCGCCGGGTGCTTCATACGCGTAAGGTGGGACATGCGGGAACTCTGGACCCAGGGGCGGCGGGAGTCCTTCCGGTTGCTGTCGGACGGGCGACGCGGCTGATTGAATATCTCGATTCCGTAGACAAAGCTTATCGGGCGGAGCTCAAGTTTGGCACAGCAACCGACAGCGGCGATGATCTGGGCACTGTGGTGGAGCGGCGGGAGAATTTTGTGATGCCGACGATCCCTGTGCTGCAACAGGCCGCGCGACAGCTGACCGGGCCCATTATGCAGGTGCCGCCGGCCTATTCGGCGATTAAAATTCACGGGGAAAAAGCCTGTGATCTGGCGCGCCGTCATATTGCGGTAGAAATTCCGGCCCGTGAGGTTATGATTTACCGGCTGGAGATTTTGGCGCAGCGGACCGATACGCTGCTTTTGGATGTAGAATGCTCCAAGGGGACTTATATTCGAACGCTTTGTGCTGATTTTGGTCGTCTGGTCGGCATTCCGGCAACAATGTCTTTTTTAGTCCGGCTGCGGGTAGGCGATTTTTGCCTGAAAGATTCGTGTACGCTGGAAGAATTGAATGAAAAGCGCACCGCTGCGGTTTTGCCGCCGGAGCGCTTTTTGTCGCACTTGCCGCGGTATGATCTGGCTCCGCATCGCATGCAGGCTTTTTTAAACGGGCTGCCCACCCATGATACTGCTTATAGCGGGCCTTCCGGCAGGGTGTGTGTTTATGGACCGGATGGTTTTCTGGGTGTGGGCTGTTTTCAGGCCGGGACAGCGTCGGTTTTTCCAGAAAAGATTTATCAGCTGCGTTGAAGCAGCTGTGGGGGAGTCAAGGTATGCAGTTTTTTTCCGAGCTGATCAATTTAAAAGAACAAGATACAAATCTGGCGGTGGCTCTGGGGACTTTTGATGGCGTCCATCTCGGCCATCAGAGCATTTTGCGTCGTACCCAGGAATTGGCGCGCGACGCACAGGGGAAAAGCGTGGTGCTGACCTTCAGCAATCATCCGCTGTCGGTTTTGGCGCCGGGAACCGAGCCGCTGCAGGTTGGGGATCGGCGGCTGCGGCGGTGTCTGCTGGAAAAAATGGGGATGGATATTCTGATCGAACTGCCCTTTACCACAGAATTTTCCCGGGTGACGGCCGACGGTTTTTTGCAATTGCTGTACGAGCGGCTAGCGCCAAAATTTGTTGTGGTTGGACCGGATTACTCTTTCGGGTATCAGGGAAAAGGCACATCGGCTTATTTGCAGCAAGCGGGGCCCAATTATGGTCTGCGCGCGGTCATCTGTCCGGCGGTATTTTATGCCGGCGAAGCGGTGCGCAGCACCCGCATCCGGCAGTTGCTCGCAGCTGGCAATCTCGATCTGGTCAATCATCTGCTGGGGCGTCCGTTTACGTTTGCCGGGCCGGTGGTCCATGGCGATGAACGGGGACGGACGCTAGGTTTTCCTACGGCCAATCTCGTCATTGGCGAGCATCGGGCGATGCTGCCGAATGGCGCTTATGTGGTGCAGGTGCAATGGCGGCAGCGTCTTTTAGCCGGCGTGGCCAGCATTGGCAGCAATCCAACTTTCGGCGGCGTGAAACGGCGGCTGGAGGTTCATCTTCTCGACTTTACCGGTGATCTTTATGGTCAAGAGATTCAGGTGCGGTTTGTGGCTCGTTTGCGGGCGGAACAGAAGTTTCCTTCCGCTGCCGCCTTGGTGGAACAATTGCAGGCGGATGTCCGCAAGGCGCGGAAAATATTGGTTTACAAGGAAAATGGTCTGTGATATAATATTTTGAGTGTCATGCGCACGATCCGCAGCGAAGACAGCGAGGAACTCCGACGTTGCCCTGGCTGCCGGATATTTTGAAAACAACACAGGAGGAAGAAAAGTATGTTAACACAGGAAGCTAAGAATGAAATCATGAAAACTTATGCCGTTCATGAAGGGGATACCGGTTCACCGGAAGTGCAGGTAGCACTTTTGACGGCACGTATTTCTTATCTGACGGAGCATTTGAAAGAGCACAAAAAGGATCATCATTCTCGTCGTGGTCTTTTGAAGATGGTTGGTCATCGCCGCCGTCTGCTGAGCTATCTTTCGAAGAGCGATATCGAGCGTTATCGTACGCTGATTGCCAAGTTGAATCTGCGCAAGTAAGAAAAAAGCGGGGTTTTCCCCGCTTTTTTTGCGTCTCAATCCTTTTTTTACAATAAAAAAGGATTCCGGGAAAGTTTTGTCGAATGCCTATAAGTTTACAAAATGATATATATAATAATATGTAGGAGGAAACCAGATGCATAGCTTTGAAATGGAAGTTGGCGGCCGTTCCTTTATCATTGAAAATGGTAAAATGGCTAAACAGGCGAACGGTTCGGTATTGGTGCGCTATGGGGATACCGTAGTGCTCGTGGCGGTTACGGCTTCGGCTGCGCCGCGCGAAGGGGTTGACTTTTTTCCACTCACGGTTGATTATGAGGAAAAAATGTACTCGGTAGGAAAAATTCCGGGTGGTTTCATAAAACGTGAAGGACGGCCGAGTAATTCGGCTATTTTGTGCGCCCGTCTGATTGACCGGCCGATTCGGCCGCTGTTTCCTGCCGGTTTCCGTAATGATATTCAGGTGATTGCTACCGTGTTGTCGGTCGAACAGGACAATCCGCCGGAAATTGCGGCAATGATCGGCGCTTCCTGCGCGCTGTGTGTATCTGATATTCCTTTCAACGGACCGATTGCCGGCGTTCGGGTCGGCCGCGTCGACGGTCAGTTTGTCATAAATCCGACGGTGGAGCAGCGGGAGAAATCCGATCTTAACCTGACAATTGCCGGGTCTCATGATGCAGTCATGATGGTAGAAGCTGGCGCTAACGAACTGCCGGAGGATGTGATTCTGGAGTCGATTCTCTTTGGTCATAAGGAAATTCAGCGGATTGTTGAGTTCCAGCAGCAGATTGTCGCGGCGTGCGGCAAGGCAAAGCGCGATATTAAGTTGTTCCAGCCGGCGGCGGAACTGGTGGAAGGCATTACCGGATATGCATCGGCCCGACTGGATGCAGCGGTTCGCAATTCGGATAAACTGGAGCGCGATGAAAATATCGCGTCGGTCAATGCGGATACTATGGAGCATTTTCTGGCTATATATCCGGATTCTGCCAAAGAAATCGCTGCAGTTCTGCACGATGTGGAAAAGCGCATTGTGCGGCATATGATTACGCATGAGAAGATTCGTCCCGATGGACGCGCTGTCGATGAAGTCCGCCCGGTCAGCTGCGAGATCAGCGTACTGCCGCGGACGCATGGAACCGGATTGTTTACGCGCGGGCAGACGCAGATCCTGACGGTGACAACTCTTGGTTCTCTGAGCGATGCCCAGACGATTGACGGGTTGGGAACGGAAAAAACGAAGCGTTATATTCATCAGTATAATTTTCCGGGATACAGCGTCGGCGAGGCGCGTCCGGCACGGGGACCGGGACGTCGGGAAATTGGACATGGCGCTTTGGCGGAGCGCGCTTTAGTGCCGGTCATTCCTTCAGAGACGGAGTTCCCTTATACGCTGCGGCTGGTATCTGAAGTGTTGGAGTCGAATGGGTCCAGCTCCATGGGCAGTGTCTGCGGCAGCACCTTGTCGCTGATGGATGCCGGCGTTCCTATTAAGCGCCCGGTTTCCGGCGTCGCCATGGGATTAGTTAAAGAAGGGGATCATTATACGATCCTCACCGATATTCAGGGAATGGAAGATGCGCTGGGCGATATGGACTTCAAGGTGGCCGGTACGACAGAGGGCATTACGGCTATTCAGATGGATATCAAGATTGCCGGCATTACCCGGGAAATCCTTTCTTCGGCGTTGGAGCAGGCAAAGCGCGGACGGGCATTTATTCTCGGCAAGATGCTCGAGTGCATCGATCAGCCGAAAACAGAGCTTTCGCCGTATGCGCCGCGCGTTACCAGAATGCATATCAAGGTTGATAAAATCCGCAATGTCATCGGACCGGGTGGCAAGGTTATCAAGAAGATCATTGAAGATACCGATACGCAGATCGACATTGAGGAAGACGGTACGGTTCTTATTTCCTCTATCAATGCCGATAACGCCAAAAAGGCCGCTGCCATTATTGAAGATCTGGTGCGCGATGTTGAAGTCGGCGCCGTATATAAAGGCAAGGTTACCCGTCTTATGAATTTCGGCGCTTTTGTTGAAGTTTTGCCGGGTAAGGAAGGTCTCTGCCACATTTCTCAGCTGGCCAAGGAGCGGGTTGAGAAGGTAGAGGATGTCGTGCATGTCGGCGATGAACTTGAGGTCAAGGTCACGGAGATCGACCGTCAGGGTCGGGTGAATCTTTCTCATAAAGTATTACTTTAAGGATTGTTTTAGGGCCTCGGATAATGTTGTGTTATCCGGGGCTTTTTTTGTCCGAATTTAGCTGGGCTGTTACATAAAGAATAAATTTATAAAGCAGAAGGTTTTTTGCTTAAAATATAGAAATAATTAATTGTATTCATAAAGAACGAATTTTATGATGAAATAAATCTATTATACACATTCGTCAGAATATGCTTTTTTGCTGACAAGGATCATCTTTTTGAAAGGCAATATGATAAAAATTATAACAATCATGGGGGGTGCTATGTTTTAGGCGCTGCTGGGAAAGGGCTTTTGCCGGCGTTGCGTACTCATGCGGTTTTTGTATGGGGGTAAAATCTGGGATGCACAATTTTTACCGCGGCAGGTAGGCGGTACGGTATCAAAGATAACGGGCGAAAATGATCAGGAGAGTAGGAGGAGGAATTATCATGAAAGTAGGGAAAAAAATATCGGCCGGTTATATTGTGATTCTGGTTTTTATGTTTTTATCATGTGCCTGCGGCTTGTTTCTGATTGCTAAAATGAATGATATTTCGGATACAACAAAAAATACGTATATGAAATTATACGAAAAGACAAATACTGTAGCAAAAAATTCCGGATTAAAGGTGGCGGCGCTCAGAGGTTATGTGATTACGGGCGAGGATAATTATATCAAGGACTTTTATCAGCTTGATAAAGAATCGGATGCTTTACTTAAAGAGTTAGAGGAGCAGTCGACTACGGAAGAGGGCAGGAAATATGCCCGTGATCTAAGGGCCGTATCGGATCATTACCAAGGTATCGTTGAGAAGAAACTGGTACCGGCAAAAAAAGCCAATCAATCCGATGAAATCAATCAGATTATAAAAAGCGAGCTGGCGCCGGCAGCGAAAGATTCTAAGAAAATCATGGAGACGTATATCTCTTTTCGTCATCAGGAGATTGAGAGCGTTCTGGAAAACAGTATTGATAACGGCAGTACAGCCAAGATGATTTTAATCGGTTTTACGGCCGTGTCCATGGTCGCTTCGATTTTGATCGCTTTTTTCCTCATCAGAAGTATTGTCGGGCCTTTGCAAGCGGCGGTTGCCTATTTGACTAAAGTGGCCGACGGCGACTTCAGTATGAAAGTATCGCAGAAATTTTTGGCATTTCAGGACGAAATTGGCGATTTGGCTCGGGCTACGCATACGATGGTCGGTAATATCAGCAGCATACTGAAGACGGTGATTACCTCTTCTCAGACCATGGCCGCTTCTTCAGAGGAACTGACGGCCAATGCGGAGCAGTCGGCTCTGGCATCGGTGCATGTTGCCGAATCGATTACGACAGTATCGAGCAATGCGGAAGAACAGACGGTCTCGGCCAATGAAGCGGAGCATGTTGTCTTGTCCATGGCGAAATCTATGGAAGCTGGTAGCGCCCAAGCGAAAAACGTGGCGGAGCTGTCAAATAAAACGTTTGCTTCCGCGCAGTCTGGCGCTGAGATTGTTAATCAGGCAATTTCGGAGATGGGGTCGATCGAGTCTTCAACGAAAGTTGTCTCGGATTCCATCAGTCGCCTGAGCGAAAAATCAGAAAAAATCGGTACGATTCTGGAAACTATTTCTACGATTGCCGGCCAGACGAATTTGCTGGCATTAAACGCCGCGATAGAAGCTGCCCGCGCCGGCGAGCATGGCCGTGGGTTTGCCGTAGTCGCCGAAGAAGTCAGAAAATTGGCTGAACAATCACAGACGGCAGTACAGGAGATTGGCACTATTATTACCGAGATCCAGCAGGATACAAAAGTTGCCGTTGAAGCGGCGGTCGTAGGGCTGAACGATGTACAGTCCGGCACGCAGGTCGTAGATAAAGCTGGCGGCACGTTTAGCACGATCTTGGGGCATATTAAGGATCTGAACGGCGGCATTGATGAAATCACAGCCATGATGCAGACGATGCTGCATAGTAGCGGACAGGTGGTCGGCGAGGTGAAAAAGATTACCGAAGCCAGTCGTCATGTAGCAGAACAGGCAGAAAATGTATCAGCCGCCAGTGAAGAACAATCGGCCTCTATGCAGGAAATTTCATCTGCCAGTAAATCTTTGGCGCAGCTGGCGGAGGAACTGGATAAGGGCGTGCATAAGTTTAAAGTGTGAACGTGTTTAGAGCGGAACCAATGCTAAAGGTTTCCGGCAGTTCTTTTGCTGTATGTGCAGCTGATACCCGCAGGGGCTGGCGCGACCTTGCGGGTATTTTTTTTGCAGATAGGCTTTACAATGTTATACTTGTCAAGTTGATGATGGATGCTATAATAGATACATTCGTTATATTCACCGTGGGAGGTATTTATTTTGGGAAACAAGCTTTCCTTGAGCTCATATGTTCTCGTGGGTTCAATGTTATTCGGAATGTTTTTTGGCGCCGGCAATCTGATTTTCCCCGTGCATCTGGGGCAAGCAGCCGGCAGTCAGCTGGCGCCGGCGACGCTGGGGTTTTTGATCACCGGCATTGGCTTGCCGTTTCTGGGAATCGTTGCGATGGGAATTTCCGGCAGTCAGGGATTGGCGGATCTGACCAGCCGGGTACATCCGGCTTATGCCAAATTTGTGACAGTCCTGCTCTATCTTACCATCGGACCGGCTTTTGCTCTGCCGCGCACGGCGACGGTGTCTTATCAGATCGGGCTGGCTCCTTACATAGGCGATGAATCTCAGACCATAGCGCTGGCTGCTTTTACGCTGCTTTTCTTTTTCGTGGCGCTGGCTTTTGCGTTGAAGCCAAGCAAGATTCTGGTCTGGATCGGAAAAATTTTAAATCCCTTGTTTTTAGTTTTTTTGGCGATGCTGATTTTTACGGCTTTTTATGCGCCGATGGGCGGAATCAGCAATGTGGCGGTTCAGCCGGAGTATACCAGCCATGCTTTTTTCAAAGGATTTACCGAGGGGTACAACACGATGGATGCGCTGGCCTCGCTGGCGTTTGGCATTATTGTCGTGCGTACGCTGCGTGATCTCGGAGTCAAGACGCCGTCCAGTATTGCCTGGGGAACCGTGAAAGCCGGATTTGTCAGCGTGCTGCTTATGGGGGTTATTTATAGCTGCCTGGCGTATATTGGGACGACCAGTATTGGTCAGTTCGCGCTTTCGGCCAATGGCGGTATTGCTCTGGCGCAGGTGGCTTCCTACTATTTCGGTTCTTTCGGCGCGGTGCTGCTGGCGCTGATTGTGACGCTGGCCTGCCTGAAGACGGCCGTCGGTCTGATTACTGCTTGCTCGGAAACTTTTGTGGAGCTTTTTCCCGGCACGATTAACTATCATCGTTACGCCGTGATCTTTACCGTTGTTTCTTTTTTAGTCGGCAATGTCGGCCTTACGCAGATTATTGCTCTGGCGGTGCCCATTTTGATGTTCCTCTATCCACTGGCAATTACGATTATTTTGCTGGCGTTCCTGTCGCCGCTTTTTCATGATCGACAGGCTGTGTATGCATCGACTACGGCCTTTACGCTGGTGGCGGCGATCGGGGATATGTTGAATTCCCTGCCGGCGGCGGTGCAGGGAACAGCGGCGGTGCAGGATGTACTGGCGGTATATCATAACCTGCCTTTTTTTGCGATCGGCATGGGTTGGATTGTTCCGGCAGTGCTTGGTTTTGCTTTGGGATGCCTGTACAGTGCGCTGCATCGGCAGCAGGCCTGACAGATCGATAAAAAACGGTTTTGCGATCCTGTGACGGATTGCAAAACCGTTTTTTTATGACCGGAATTATTTTTTGAACATGCGATTGAGCGGATTTTCTTTGAACATATTGCCCTGCTCAATATAGCGGTGAACCATTTTTTCTGATTTGTGGCGCGTCTGGCGCATGATGGAAAGCGCGTCGACATCGTGCTGGGCCGCGCTGGTTGCAAAACCGCGCCGCAGGCTGTGACCGGCGAAGTTGGCAGCATTCAGTCCGGCCTTTTTTATATATTTTTTTACGATAAGCGCTACGGATTTATCGGAAAGTTGACAGTCGCGCAGCGTATGGTTGCGTTTAAGCGGACGGAAAAGCGGCCCCTGTCGGATTTGTGCAGCATCGATCCAGACTTCGACAGCGCGCACCGCGCAGATTGCCGGGTCGGGAGCGTAGGGGATGGCGATGGTGCTGCCGCGGCCCAACTGATCGCCTTTGGCGCGCGGGATAAAAATCACCAGCCCCTGCGGGGAAAAAGTAAGGTTTTCCAGCTGCACGTTGACCAGCTCCGAGCGGCGGAAAGCGCCGGCAAAGCCGAGAAACAGCAACGCCCGATCGCGCAGGGTCGCGAGATCATCGCCTTCCAGACAGCCGGCCAGCAGGGAAATCGTTTCCAGCAGAATCGGCGCCTTGCCATGCTGAAAGGTTCCCTTCTCCCGGCGAATGGCCGCAATGGAGGCCCGGACAAGATTGGAATGCGCTGGGTTGCGGTCATGGTCGTAGCCAGCGGCAATATGGTTTTCGGATATTGCCGTCACCCGGCGGGCAACCGTGTTGGCGCGGGCTTCGTCAGCGAGATCATTGACATAGTTCACAATCGTTTCCGGCTCCGCCGGTAGGGCCGACAGATGATGAAACGCGCACCAGTTGGCAAAATCCCGCCAGTCGGCTCGGTACGCGCGCAGCGTATTAGCGGCCTTTGACTTTTGCAGACGTCGTTTGCTTTTCGCGGACAGCGCCGGATTCGCTTCAATGGTTTGATTTTTTGCCAATAGAAAATCAGCAGTATCGGTCATGTTTTTCACCTGAATGATCACTTTCTTCTTTTCATTATACCGGATGTCGTTCGGGATTCCAAGTAAGCATGGTAAAAAGAACATATATTACGCCATATATTGACAATAATCAATATATGGCGTAATATATGTTACATAGATGATTATCAATGTGAGGTGAAATATATGACTGATAAAGAGGCTGCTTTGTTGTGCAAAGCGATTGGCGACCTGCATCGGCTGCAGATTGTACAACTTTTGACGCATGGGGAGCAATGCGCTTGCGAGCTTTTGGAAAAGTTTGCGATTACCCAACCAACCTTATCCCACCATATGCGGATTTTGTGTCGGGTCAAATTGGTTCAAGTCAGGAAAGAAGGGAAATGGTGTCATTATTCGTTGAACTGTGAAAAGTTTGTTGAGTTTAAAAACTATATAGAAAAGATAACCTGCTGTTGATCATGGATTTTTTTATTCTAAATATAGATAGATATGAATATGAGGCGGATGCAGATGAAAAAAATAGGATTTTTTGAACGTTATTTGACCTTATGGGTGATACTTTGTATTTTTGTCGGTATTGAAATCGGCAAAATATTTCCCGGACCAATTTTGGGGTTGAGCCAGTTAGAGTATCATCATGTAAATATTATTATGGCGATTCTTTTGTGGCTGATGATTTATCCAATGATGTTAAAAATCGATTTTTCATCCCTTTTAAACGTCGGGAAAAAGCCTAAAGGAATTTTGATCACCTTGTTTGTTAATTGGTTGGTAAAGCCTTTCAGCATGGCTCTTTTGGCTTGGTTTTTCTTGACACAAGTATTTGCAACATGGATTACGCCGTCTTTGGCAAACGAATATATGGCGGGCACTATTATTTTGGCAGCGGCTCCATGTACGGCCATGGTTTTTGTATGGAGTTATTTAACGGATGGAGACCCAGCGTATACCTTGGTGCAAGTGGCGCTCAATGATTTGCTCATGCTCTTTTTGTTTGCGCCGATTATTATGCTCTTGTTGGGTATGGCCAATGTTTCTATTCCCATTGATGTGTTGTTTGCTTCGGTAGGATTATATATTGTCATCCCTCTTTTGGCCGGTATCATGACGCGAAAATGGAGTATTCGCCGCAAAGGAGAAGCATGGTTTGTGCAAAATGTGCTTGACCCTTTACGGCCTTTGTCCACCATGGCATTGCTGGCTACTTTGGTTTTGATTTTTGCTTTTCAAGGCGAACGGATTACAAATAACTGGTTCAATATCTTGTTGATTGCCGTTCCTATTATTATTCAAGTTTATTTTAATGCGGCGCTGGCGTATGGTTTATCCTATTTTTTCCGGGTGCCGCATACGATTGCCGCGCCGAGCGCTTTGATTGGCGCCAGCAATTTTTTCGAGTTAGCGGTGGCTGTAACGATTTCTTTGTTTGGCCTGTCTTCGGGAGCGACGTTGGCAGCTGTGGTCGGGGTTTTGGTGGAAGTTCCGGTGATGCTGTCAATTTGCCGCATTTGCAATCGTAGTAAATCTTGGTTTCAGCATCGTGAAGAATAAATATGGGGGTAACTGGTATGGTTTGGGAATTTATTCAAAATCAGATTTTGGGAATGAAGTGGCTGGACGGCTGGATTGCACAGCTGCTGCTTGCGCTGGGCGTTGATATACAGTCGCCGGCAGGAGGCAGTCTGGAATTTTTTCTTTATGATGTGATTAAAATTACGGTGCTTTTATGTGTGTTGATTTTCGGCATATCGTATATTCAAAGTTACTTTCCACCGGAGCGCAGCCGAAAAATTATGCGTCGTTTTCATGGCCTGGGCGCAAACTTTATCGGCGCGCTGTTGGGTACGGTGACGCCGTTTTGTTCCTGCTCGTCCATTCCTATTTTTATTGGTTTTACAAGTGCTGGATTGCCTTTAGGGGTTACGTTTTCTTTTTTGATTTCTTCGCCCATGGTGGATTTGGGCAGTCTGGTTATTTTAATGAGTATTTTTGGGGCAAAGGTCGCCGTGGCTTATGTTGTGGTCGGCTTGATCCTGGCGGTCCTTGGCGGTACATTGATTGAAAAGATGGGCATGGACCGGTATGTTGCTGATTTTGTCCGGCAGTCTGCCGGCGCGGCCGATCTTGGTGCGGCTTCGCTTACGGTCAAGGAACGGTTGATTTTTTCCCGGGATCAGGCAGTGCAGACGTTCAAAAAAGTTTTTCTCTATATTCTGGTCGGCGTCGGTATTGGCGCGGTGATTCATAACTGGATTCCGGCGGCATGGATTGAGAGGGCGTTTGGTCAGGGCAATCCGTTTGGTGTGCTTTTGGTGACACTTATTGGTGTTCCCATGTATGGGGATATTTTTGGCACGATTCCCATTGCTGAAGCTTTACTGTACAAAGGCGCTGATTTGGGCACGGTTTTATCCTTTATGATGGCCGTCACAACTTTGAGCCTGCCGTCTATGATCATGCTGAGTAAGGTTGTAAAAGCCCCGCTGCTGCGGCTTTTTATTGCCATTTGTACGTTTGGCATCATTATCGTCGGCTATTTGTTCAATTTCTTTCAAGGGTATTTTTTTTCATAAGGGCGGCTGGAGAGAATCGTTTTGAGAAGCTATGATGGCTTTTTCCGGTGGCAAATCATTTATAATGGAGGTAAATTATGATGGGATTATTTGGTTTTGGGAAGAAAAAAGATGGGGCAGCAGGCGGCGCAGGTTCGATAGGGGGCGGTGAACCAGAAGCCCGGGTTAAAGTGCTTGGCTCCGGCTGTGCCAAATGCCAGGCGCTGGAGAAGGCGACGCAAGAAGCCTTGGCCGAACTTGGCGAAGCGACGCGTGTCCAGCATGTGACTGATTTTGCCGATATTGCAAAATATGGCGTTATGCAAACACCGGCGTTGGTCATCGATAATAAAGTAGTCTCTTATGGGAAAGTCCTTTCCAAGGAGGAAGCGTTGGTTTTATTGCAAAATAATCTTTCCCAGGAAAATTTGCACCGCTAAAAGGTGCTGGGGATTTTCGCGCTAGACGCGGGCGTGGTTTTAGGAAGATTTTGTGTGTTACTACTATAAAGTTGCGATCAGTAAAGAGGGACTGTCGACAGGTTATCGCTTTTGATAACGTATCGGCAGTCTTTTTGCTGTCGGTAGTTTGATGTTGCATAGATGGATATGCTGATTCGACGTACTTCTAGTTGCCGCAACCCCCAGGGGGGCTTGCGGACTTTTTTTTGAGTATATAGAATTAAGTCTATGATGTAATGCAGACAGAAAGGAAGCAGACGACATGAAAAAAGTCTGGCTGACCAAGGCGTTTACCTTTGTGGTTTCTATGTTGATTTTGTCCTTTGTGACTTTTTATGTTGCCAGACTGGCGCCGGGCGATCCGCTACAGGCTTTTTACGGCGATCGCGTCGAGCAGATGTCCTCGGCAGAGCATGAAGCGGCGGTACGCCGTCTGGGCCTTGATGCGCCGATATATGTTCAGTATCAGCGCTGGATCGGCAATCTGCTACAGGGGGACTGTGGGATTTCTTATAAGTATAAGGAGCCGGCCAATCAGGTGATTGGCGCGTTTTTGGGCAATACGCTGCTTCTGGGAGGCATCGCTTATGCGCTGGTTTTCATATTGGCTTTGCTGCTGGCTCTTTGCTGCGCCTATTATGAGGGCAGCTGGATTGATTTTTTATTTTGCAAGCTGGGAACGGTTGCTTACTATTTACCACCGTTCTGGCTGGGGCTGATCTTAATCCTCATTTTTAATGTTAATTTGCATTGGTTGCCGGGAAGTGGCGCTTATGATCCGGGCATGGCGTCTGATATTGTGAATCGGCTCAAGCATATGGTCCTGCCGCTGGTGGTTATGATCGTCAGTCATGTATGGTATTACGCTTATATGATCCGCAATAAACTCTTGGATGAAGTGAGACAGGAGTATGTATTGCTGGCAAAAGCCAAGGGGTTGGGGCGTTGGGAAATTCTGCTCCGGCATTGCCTGCGTAATGTAGCGCCGACAATCGTCAGTATTATGGCCGTATCCGTCAATCATATTCTCGGCGGCACGTATGTTGTCGAAGTGGTGTTTGCTTATCCGGGACTAGGCAATCTTTCCATTGAGAGCGCAAAATACCATGATTATAATTTATTGATGCTGGTTGTTCTTTTGACCGGCGCCTTCGTTATTTTATCGGGAATTGCCGCCCAGACCGTCAACGAGATCATCGATCCGAGAATGAAAGTGGAAAGAGGGGTGCAGGGATGAATGAAAATAGCGATTTTACTTTGGTTGGTGCCAGCAGAAATAGTGTTTTTCAGGATACAACAGCAAAGCCGCATAAAACCGTGTTTCATATGCATTGGCTTTCGTTTATCCTTTTTGGCGTTATTGTCTTTTGCTGTCTGTGCGCTCCGGTTTTGGCCAATCATGATCCAACGCATTTTTACCTGCAGCATCTTAATGAAGCGCCCAATGCGGAATTTTACTTTGGGACGGATTCGATGGGACGGGATCTTTATTCCATTCTCTGGTATGGCGGCCGGGTATCGCTGGCCATTGGTTTTTTGAGTATGGGAATTGCTTCTTTTCTGGGCATTGCTTATGGTTGTTTGAGCGGCACGGCCTCCTCCTGGCTGGATAATATCATGATGCGCGCTGCCGAGCTTTTCAGCAGCATTCCCTCGATTTTGCTGCTGTTGCTCTTTTTGGCCTTTATTCCCCGGCCCGGTGTACTTAGTATTTCTTGCGTGATCGGCATGACAACTTGGATGAATCTGGCGCGTATAGTGCGTAGCGAGGTCCGGCAGATCCGCTGCAGCGATTATGTCTGGGCATCGAAAATGATGGGAGGCGGCTTTTGGCATGTGATGTATCATCATTTGCTGCCAAATTTCTTATCGCCGATTTTATTTATGATGATTGCCAGCATCGGCACAGCTATGCTGACGGAATCGACGCTGAGTTTTCTCGGCATCGGTTTGCCGGTGGAGATCGTATCCTGGGGCAGTATGCTTTCTCTGGCGAACCGGGCGCTTTTGACGAATGCCTGGTGGGTTGTGGTCATTCCCGGGCTGTTTCTGGTTGTGACATTGGTGTGCATAACAAATATCGGCCATGCCTTCCGGCATCATGTCATACGAAACAGCAGTAACTTATAAGGAAAGAGAAAGGGAGAGATTTATGAAAAAGAAAAATTATGGTAAAGCGGTTTGGATCGGTTGCTTGATGGTCGTGCTGACGATGTTGTTCACGGCTTGCGGCAGTCAGCCGAATGCCGGCAAAACAGGCGCGGGAGAAAAGGTTTTACGCTATGCCAGCGAAGATTATACGACGATCAACTCAATTTTAAATACGCATGATGAACTGCCGGATATTATTTTTTCCGGGTTGATGAAATATGATGAGAAAGGCAATCCGGTTCCCGATCTGGCGGAAAGCTATGATTTTGATAAGGATTCCCTGACCTATACGTTTCATTTGCGTAAGGGCGTTAAGTGGCATGACGGACAGAACTTTTCCGCGGATGATGTTAAGTTCACGCTGGATACTTTGACGCACAATAAGGACTTGGAAGCGTCAATCACGGATAACTACAAAGAGATAGCGGATGTCAAAGTCGTGGATCCGGAGACGGTGCAGGTCCGGCTTTCCGCGCCCAATGCCGCGATGCTGAACTATTTGACGATTGGTATTCTGCCGAAGCATCTTCTGGCGGGCAAGGATATCATGACGGATTCTTTTAATCAGCATCCGGTAGGCACGGGCCGTTATAAGTTCGTTAGTTGGGATAAGGGCCAGTCGATTATTGTAGAGAAGAATCAAGCGTATTATGGCAAGATGCCACATATTGATAAGATTATTTTTAAAATCATTAAAGATGAAAATGCGAAAGCGGCGCAGGTAAAATCAAATGGTGTGGATCTGGCCTGGTTAAACGCACAGAATGCCGCGATTTTCCGCGATGACAAGAACTTTACAGTTTATGATTTTAAAACAGCGGATTATCGCGCTTTGGCGCCAAATTTCCAGAATCCCTTCTGGCAAAAGCATAAAGAAGTCGTGCCGATTTTGGGATATGCGCTGGATAAAACCGCTATTGTCGACAGCGTTTTGTCAGGCGAGGGGCGGGTAGCCTATAGCCCGATTCAGATGAATGCCGACTATAACGAAGAAAATGTAGAAAAGCGCGGCTATAATCTCAATGCTCTCGCCAGTAAGCTGGAAGCATTGGGCTGGCAGAAAGGTGCGGACGGCATTTATGAAAAAAATGGCGACCGGCTGGCTTTTAGCGTCGATGTGCGGGAATATGAGGAAGAACGCGTTGATATTGCCAAACTGGCGGCCAGTCAGTTCAAAGACGCCGGCATTGAAATGACGGTTCATATTGTACCAAAACTGAATTGGAAAGAGCTGCAGACGTTTTTGATTGGCGATGCCGCGCCTTTTGATCCGGATAATGGCACCTATGATCTTTTCTGCACGAATGCCAGCGGGAACTATACGCATTATAGTAATGCTGCCGTTGATCGCTGGCTGAAAGCGGCGAGGGCGACTTACGATCCCGATGCGCGGAAAGCGGCGTATGCTGATTTTCAAAAGGTGTGGGCAGAAGATCCTGCCTTTATCATGGTGGCGTATTTGGATGGCAATTATGTTGCCAACAAGAAGGTTACCGGCCTTGATACGAAACGGATTCTGGGGCATCATGCCGTAGGCGTTATGTGGAATGTTGAAGACTGGGATATTCGTAACTAACGGTGCAGATAAGAAGGTGAAAACGTATGGCTCCTTTGGAAATCAGCAATCTCTCCATTGATATTGCCGTGCACAAAACCATGATTCATGCTGTGCGCGATGTTTCGCTGACGGTGCAGGAGGGAGAAATTCTTGTGCTGGCGGGAGAATCGGGGAGCGGTAAGTCGGTGCTCTGCAAATCCATCTTAAAACTTTTGCCGCGGGAAGCAGTTATCCGGCAGGGGGGGATACGGGTGCAGGGAACGGATGTTGTTCCTTGTACGGAAAAACAGATGCAAGCGATTCGTGGCCGGAAAGTTGCCATGGCTTTTCAAAATCCTTTAACCATATTAAATCCGTCCATGACCATGGGAGCACAGTTTCGGGAGAGCATTTGCCGGCATAATCCTGTGCTTTCGCGGCATAAAGCCGATGCTATGGCGATAGAATATTTGCAGCTGGTGGGAATAAAAGATGGAAAATACCGCTTGGATATGCTGCCGCAGGCTTTTTCGGGCGGGCAGCGGCAGCGCTGCGCACTGGCCATTGCGCTGGCAGGCAAACCGGATATTTTAATTGCTGATGAACCGACTACTGCGCTGGATGTGACTGTGCAGGTGCAGATTCTCGATTTATTGAAAAAACTTCAACAGAAGATGAAACTGTCGGTACTTTTTGTGACGCATGATCTGGGCGTAGCCGAGCATATTGCCGATCGAATCGGCATTATGTATGCGGGAAAACTGGTAGAGACAGGAACGGCGCAGGAGATTTTTCATGATGCGCGTCATCCGTATACCTGGGGGTTGCTGTCTTCGGTTCCGGCGATGGCCGAAAAGGGAAAGCCGCTGCATTGTATTCAGGGAAAGCCGCCGGATTTATCCAGACTTCCCGCAGGCGATGCTTTTGCTCCGCGCAACCCGTATGCGCTGGCTATTGATTATCAGCAGGAAGCGCCGCTATTTGCCATATCCGCTACCCATCAAGCGGCAACTTGGCTGTTGGATCCGCGTGCGCCGCAGGTTATTTCTCCCGTGCATTTTTCTGCTAAGGAACAGGGACGCAATCGGCTCCAATCGATGATGGCTGGGCCAACTGCCTGCCGCAGCGTCAAGGGCAAGTCAGAATTACTAAGAACGGAAGGTTTGAGCAAGGCTTTCTGCCTGGATCAGGAGCATGAATTTTATGCCGCCAAGGATGTTTCTTTGGTATTGCATGAGGATGAAATATTAGGGCTGGTGGGCGAATCCGGCTGTGGCAAATCGACCGTAGCCCGCATGATCATGAATATCTGTCAGCCAACGGCCGGGAAAATTTTTTTCCGCGGGCAGGAATTAGCAGCTGGATCCCGGCCGCGTGCCGTCTGTCAGCAGATGCAGATGATTTTTCAGGACTCCGACGGCGCCTTAAATCCACGGATGACCGCCGGGCAGAGCGTTGCCGAGGGACTGCTGCTGTCGGGGCAGGCACGGACACAGTCGGCAATCAAGGCCAGGCTGGATGAATTGTTTGCGGCGGTAGAACTCTCGCCGCGCTGTCAGCAGGCGTATCCGGCGGAGCTGTCAGGCGGACAAAGGCAGCGGGTGGCTATTGCCCGCTGCCTGGGAATCAATCCAAAATTGATTATTGCCGATGAGCCGATTGCGGCGCTGGATGTGTCAATACAGGCGCAAATTATTAATTTATTATGCCGCCTGCAGCAAGAGCAGCATTTTTCCATGCTTTTTATCGCGCATGATCTTTTTGTGGTCCATTATCTCAGCCATCGCATTGCTGTGATGCATGATGGTCAAATTATTGAAGAGGGCGCAGCGGAAAAAGTATATTTTCAGCCGGAGAAAGGATATACAAAAGAGCTGCTCTCATCGGTTTTATGTCCCTGCTAGGGAAGCGACGCCGTTATAATCTGTATATATGGTTTTTTTATTTGTTGTCGCTGCGCTTTGGCCAGCGGCAATTTTTTTGCTTAAAAGTGTTGTGTTCCAGCGCCGGGCATGATATAATTCTTAGCGGTGTAACAAAAACACATGCGGGATGATATTTGCCCTGTGCCCTTAGGGGTGGCGCAAAGGATGAGGCCTGCAGAGGATAATAAAACAGGAGGTGCACCAATCATGGCAGTTATATCCATGAAACAATTATTAGAGGCAGGTGTCCATTTCGGACATCAGACGAGACGCTGGAACCCGAAAATGGCGAAGTACATTTTCACGGAGCGCAATGGGATCTATATTATTGATCTTCAGAAGACGGTTCGTAAGGTTGATGAAGCTTACAACTTTTTGCGGAGCGTTGCCGAAGCGGGCAAGACCGTTCTGTTCGTCGGCACCAAGAAGCAGGCGCAGGAAGCGGTTAAGGAAGAGGCTACAAAAGCTGGTATGTATTATGTCAACGAGCGCTGGCTCGGCGGCATGATGACGAATTTCCAGACGATCCAGAAGCGCGTAAAGCGTTTGAAAGAGCTGGAGGCTATGGAGGAAGACGGGACGTTCGCTCTTCTGACAAAGAAGGAAGTTCAGAAGCTTCGTCATGAGATGGAGAAGCTGGATAAGTTCCTCGGCGGTATTAAAGAAATGAACAAGCTGCCGGGCGCGCTTTTCATCGTTGATCCGCGCAAGGAGCGTATTGCTGTAGCCGAGGCCAGAAAGCTTAATATTCCGATCGTGGCTATCGTAGACACGAACTGCGATCCAGATGAAATCGATTATGTGATTCCGGGCAATGATGACGCTATCCGCGCCGTGAAGTTGCTGACGGGCCGCATGGCGGACGCCGTGATGGAAGGCCGTCAGGGGCAGGGCGAGGCAGATGCCGCCGCGCAGGAAACTGCTGGCGAAGCGGCTAAGGCTGCTGCAGACGCAGAGTAATTTAAAAATAAATAGAAAATAGAAACGGGGTAAGGGAGTTTATCCCTTGCCCTTGTTTTATACAGGAGGATAACTATGGCAAATATTACGGCAGCAATGGTAAAGGAACTGCGCGAGACGACAGGCGCGGGCATGATGGACTGCAAAAAGGCTCTGACTGAAATGGACGGGGACAAACAGAAGGCAATTGATTTCTTACGGGAGAAGGGCATCGCTGCGGCGGCTAAGAAAGACAGCCGCATTGCTGCAGAGGGCGCGGTTGTTTCCTATATTCATGGGGATGGCCGCATTGGCGTGCTGGTAGAGATTAACTGCGAGACCGATTTTGTCGCCAAGACGGATGATTTCAAGGCGTTTGCCCATGATATCGCCATGCAGATTGCCGCCGCGAATCCGGCTTGTGTCCGCCGTGAGGAAGTCGATCAGGCGAATCTCGAGCATGAGCGTGAAGTGCTCCGCAAGCAGGCGCTGGAAGAAGGCAAACCGGAGAAGATTGTTGAAAAGATGGTTGAAGGCCGCATCCAGAAGTATTATAAGGAAGTCTGCCTGATGGAACAGCCGTTTGTCAAGGATCCGGATAAGAGTATCGAAGATATGGTCAAAGAAAAGATTGCCAAAATCGGCGAAAAGATTTCGATTCGTCGTTTTGTCCGTTATCAGCTGGGCGAAGGCATTGAAAAGAAGCAGGAAGATTTTGCCGCTGAGGTTATGGCGCAAGTTAAATAACAACAAAGAAAAAGAGAACACGCGGTGTTCTCTTTTTTCAAAATAAGAAAAGGAATATAGGGTTCTTTGTCGAAATATAGTAGATACAGGCGAATTTGGAGGTCTTATTTTGAGTACAGCGAAGTACAAGCGTGTGATTCTGAAGCTTTCCGGTGAATCTTTAGCCGGCGATCAAGGGTTTGGCATCAATCCGGCTGTTGTGGAGTCTATTGCAGCGCAGATTAAGGAGATCCGGGAACACGATATCGAGGTCGCTGTAGTTGTCGGCGGCGGCAATATATGGCGCGGCCTGGCGGGCAGCAACAAGGGAATGGATCGCGCTACGGCGGATTATATGGGCATGCTGGCGACGGTTATGAACGCGCTGGCGCTGCAGGATGCGCTGGAGAAGATGAACGTTGATTCGCGGGTGCAGAGCGCCATTGAGATGCGGCAGGTTGCGGAGCCTTATATCCGCCGGAAAGCAATCCGGCATTTGGAAAAAGGGCGAGTTGTCATTTTTGGCGCCGGAACAGGAAATCCGTATTTTTCTACGGATACGACGGCGGCATTGCGCGCAGCCGAGATTGAAGCCGAAGTCATACTCATGGGCAAGAAGAACACGGACGGCGTTTATGATTCCGATCCGAACAAGAATCCGCAGGCGCAGAAATTTGATAAATTGGAATACATAGAGGTTCTGCAGCGGGGACTGGCTGTGATGGATTCAACGGCAACGAGCCTTTGTATGGACAACAAGATTCCTATTGTTGTATTCAATATTGACCACCATGAAAATATTTTGAAGGCCGCTATGGGCGAAGAAATCGGGACGACGGTAGGGGGATGTAAATGATGATCCAGGAAATTCTTGCATCGCATGAAGATAGTATGAAAAAAACCATGGAGTCTTTACGGCGGGAGTTTTCTTCGCTCCGAGCCGGCAGAGCGACTCCGTCACTTTTGGATAAAGTAACGGTTGATTATTATGGGACGCCGACGCCGGTAAGTCAGGTGGCAAAGATTTCGGTGCCGGAGCCGCGGATGATTTTGATCCAGCCGTGGGAAAAGTCTCTTTTACATGAATTGGAAAAGGCTATTATGAAATCCGACCTCGGATTGAATCCTAATTCAGACGGCACGGCGATTCGCCTTTCCATTCCGCAGTTGACACAGGAGCGCCGCGCGGAACTGGTGAAGAGCGTGAACAAGAAGGCAGAGGAAGCTAAAGTGGCGCTACGCAATGTGCGCCGCGATGCGAACGAAAAGTTCAAGAAGATGGAAAAAGCCAAAGAGATTACCGAGGACGAGGTCAAGAAAGCGCAGGATGATGTGCAGAAGCTCATTGACAAGTATGTAAAGTCTGTCGATACGGCAAAAGAATCCAAGGAAAAAGAAATTATGGAAGTCTGATATGGATATTGATGTTACCGGTCGTCCGTGGACAGAAGCCGAAGGCTTGCTGCGAGCGGAAAATATAAAATATGAGGTGGAGATCGCGCGTCCAACAAAGGATTTTTTCCTGCGGGATGAAGCGAATCTTTATGTCATCCGGCAAAAGCCGGCGGCGGATGGCTGCTGGCGGCTGACTTTGGCGGCGAAGCTGCGAAGGGAGGTGTCTTGATATGGCTTATAAGATTAATGATGACTGCATTTCGTGCGGTTCGTGTGCTGCAACCTGTCCGGTTGGTGCAATTGCGGAAGGCAAGGAGCATTATGAAATCGACCCGGAGAAGTGCGTTGAGTGTGGTGCTTGCGCGGCTGGTTGCCCGGTTTCGGCGATTTCAGCTCCTTGATGATAGGCCCCTCTTTGGACAGACGGAGAGGGGCTTATTTCTTGCGTTTTACAAGAAGGGGACATTATGTGGAAAAAGTTATTTAAAGGAGCACCTTTGTCTTTGACGGCGGAGAATCCTTTATACGATAGAATAAACCGTGCTCGCCTGCCGCAGCATACGGCGGTGATCATGGATGGCAATGGGCGCTGGGCCGAGGGACGGGGGCTGCTGCGGACGGCAGGTCATACGGCCGGCGTAGATGCGCTGAAACAAGTGCTGAAAGTCGCTATTGATTTGGAACTGCCGGCCTTGACGGTGTATGCGTTTTCAACGGAAAACTGGAAGCGGCCGCATGCGGAAGTCGATTTTCTGATGCATTTATTTTCGGATTATCTGGCGCGTGAGATCAATGAGATGGATGAGGATAATGTGAAGCTGCATTTCCTTGGACGCATTGATGAATTGTCACCGCGCTTGCGGCAGCAAGCCCGATCGGCGGAGGAACAGACCCAAAATAATACGGGGGTCCGCTTTAATGTGGCCATGAATTACGGTGGACAAGATGAACTGCTGCGGGCGGCGCGGCAGCTGGCGGCAGAGGCGCAGAGCGGTCAGATGCAGCCGGCGGATATTGATGCGGCGGCAATGGAACGCTGTCTGGATACGCAAGGGCTGCCGCCGGTGGATTTTGTGATTCGCACGAGCGGGGATATGCGGCTGAGTAATTTTTTGCTTTGGCAGGCTGCTTATGCGGAGTTTTGGTTTACCGAGACGAATTGGCCGGATTTTACGCCGGCTTGTTTTGTGGATGCGCTGGTTGCCTTTGGGCAACGCGACCGTCGTTTTGGCGGGCTCAAGAATAAGTGACGAGGTGCAGTTTTGATTACAAGAATTATCACCGGAGTGGTTGGCATTATTATAGCGGCGGTTGTCATTCAGACTGGCGGCTGGGTTTTCAGCGCCGTTGTTTTGCTGCTGTCGCTGATCGGTTGGCATGAGTATGCCCGGGCTTTTTCGCACAAGGGAAAGGCTTTGGCTTATTTTAGCGGGATGGCGGCGCTTTTTTTCTTTTGGGGCTGCGCTTGGAAGGGCAATGCCGAGGAGTTTATGGCGGTAGCGACCATAGCGATTTTTTGGGTCTTTTCCCTGGCAGTTTTTGAGCACCGCAGCTTTAGCGTGGAGCAGGCTTGTGCGTCGGCGGCTGGTATTTTATACATAGGGGTAGCTTTTTCGCATTTGGTGCTGCTGCGCTTTTTTGATGATTCCGTGCTGCTGGCTTCGCCGGCTGGGCCGATGCCGCTAGGCTGCGCTTTGGTATGGTTGGCCTTGATCGGGACCTGGTCCAGCGATACTTTTGCTTATTTTACCGGGTCGTGGCTGGGGCGGACAAAATTATGCGAGGCAATCAGCCCCAAGAAAACGGTTGAAGGTTTTGTCGGCGGCATTGTGGGCACGATCTTGTCGGTTATGCTGGTCGGCTGGTCGTTTTCTTTTTCGCTTTTGTGGATGGCGTTGCTGGGGCTTTGTATTGCCCTGGCGGCGACGATGGGGGATTTGGTGGAGTCGGCGATTAAGCGCTACGCCGGCATCAAGGATTCCGGTTCGTTGATTCCCGGCCACGGCGGGATTTTGGACCGGTTTGACAGTGTGATGTTTACGACGCCTTTGGTTTATTATTTTGTACAAATTTTCCATATTGCAGGATAAGGAGGACCTTCGGGTGAAAAATATAGCGATTCTTGGCTCGACGGGTTCGATTGGGACCCAGACGCTGGATGTGGTTCGGACCCATCCGGAGCTGTTTCACGTTTCGGCGTTGGCAGCTCATACCAGTGATGCGCTGCTGGAAAGGCAGATTGAGGAATTTCATCCGGCGCTGGCTGTCCTGTCGGATAGCGCTGCTGCTGCGCGCCTGCAGCAGCGCTATCGTGGGGATACGGAAATTCTGGGAGGCAAGGCGGGACTGTTAAAAGCGGCGGCTTTTTCGGCGACGGATACCGTGGTAACGTCTCTTATGGGGTTTGCCGGGTTGGCGCCGACGATGGCGGCGCTGGATGCCGGCAAGAATATTGCTTTGGCCAATAAAGAAACTCTGGTGGTGGCCGGGGAATTGGTTATGCGCCGAGCTAAGGAGCAGGGGGTTTCAATTCTGCCGGTGGACAGCGAGCACTGCGCGTTGTTTCAGTGCCTGCAGGGGGAACAGCGGGATACCGTCGAAAAATTGCTGTTGACTTGTTCCGGCGGCCCCTTTCGGGGGCGCAGCCGGGAAGAACTGCAGGGAGTTTCGGTCAAGGATTGTCTGCAGCATCCTACTTGGTCGATGGGAAAGAAAATCACCGTGGATTCTGCGACGCTGGTGAATAAAGGGCTGGAGGTCATTGAGGCGCATTGGCTTTACGCTATGCCGTATGATCAGATCCAGGTAGTTGTGCATCCGCAGAGCGTGGTGCATTCGATGGTCGCTTATCGGGACGGCGCGGTTATGGCTCAACTGGGAACGCCGGATATGCGGTTGCCTATTCAATATGCGCTTACATATCCAACGCGGATGCCGTCAGAATTTTCCCGGCTGGATTTTTGGAATATACCGGATCTGACTTTTGAACGTCCGAATACAGATGTTTTTCGCGGCTTACAGTTGGCATATGATGCCGGCCGGGCCGGGGGATCGCTTCCCTGTGTGCTGAACGCGGCTAATGAAGTGGCGGTAGAGGCGTTCCTGCAGGGACGTCTGAGCTTCCTTGCTATTTATGATATAATTGAACAAACAGTAGCGAGGCGGACAAACCGGTTTCATCCATCCTTGGAAATTTTGTGCGAAGAGGATGCCTGGGCACGGCGCTATGCGGGTGAGCTGCTTGAGAGATTAGGGTGATAAAATGGTTTTAACAATTGTAGCGTCTATTTTTGTTTTTGGTCTGCTGGTGCTTTTTCATGAACTGGGGCATTTTGTGACAGCTAAACTTACGGATATGCGCGTGGATGAGTTCGCTATCGGGTTTGGCCCTAAACTGTTCAGTTATGAATACGGGGAGACAACGTATTCTCTGCGCAGCGTGCCTTTGGGCGGATTTAATGATATTGCCGGCATGGACCCCGAGGATACGGAGGCCGGAAACCGCGGCTATTCAGCTAAACCGGTCTGGGCGCGTATGATTGTAATTCTGGCTGGTTCTGTGATGAATTTTTTGCTGCCGGTGGTGCTTTTTTTCGCCATTTATTTTTTTGCCGGGGTCAGTTCACCGTCGCCTGATGCAGTGCTGGGGGATATTCTGCCGAATAAACCGGCCGCGGAAGCAGGGCTGCGAAAAGGCGACCGGATTCTGCGGGTGGATGGCCAGGAGATTGATTCCTGGGCGGCGTTTGTCGATGCGATCAGCAACGGCGAAGGCAAGGTTTTTAAGGTGGAATTGGAACGTGACGGCAAGCCGTTGACAGCAACTTTGATTCCCGCTTACGATAAGAGCGCTAAGCGCTCGATGATCGGGGTCATGAGTTCGGTTCATACCGAGATGCCCGGCGCTGAGGAGGCGGCTGTACTTGCCATCCACAAGACGGGCTATATTATGGAGCGCATGCTACAGGGGTTGGTACAGATTTTGACGGGCAGTTCGGCCGCTGAACTGGCCGGGCCGCTGGGGGTTGCCCAGATGGCCGGTGAGGTTGCGCAGATCGGATTCTTGCCCTTGCTGAATTTTGCCGCGCTTTTAAGCCTGAATCTCGGTATTATTAATTTATTGCCGGTGCCGGCACTGGATGGTGGACATTTTATGACTTTGGTGGTAGAGGCAGTACGCGGCAAGCCTTTGGGAGCCAAGGCGTTGCATTATACGCAGGCGGTGGGGATAGCCCTGCTGCTGGCGCTCATGGTGTTTGCAACGAAAAATGATATTGTGCGTATTTTTTTCGGTAGTTAAGGAAGGAAGTCTGGAGAGATTATGATGCAACGTAAAAAAACGCGGCAAATCCATATCGGTCCGGTAGCTATTGGCGGCGGCGCGCCGATTTCTGTACAGTCGATGACGAATACGAAGACGACCGATACGGAAGCAACTATCGGGCAGATCCAGGCATTAACGGCTGCCGGTTGTGACATTGTGCGTCTGGCAGTACCCGATATGGCGGCGGCACAAAATCTGGGGCGGATTATCCGGGCGGTAAAGGTGCCGCTGGTAGCGGATATTCATTTTGATTATCGGCTGGCGGTTGAAGCGATTCATCAGGGTATTGCCGGCCTGCGGCTGAATCCCGGCAATATTGGCGGCGAAGATAAGGTCCGGGCGGTTGTGCATGAGGCGAAGGCAGCCCGCATTCCTATTCGCATCGGAGTAAATGCTGGTTCTTTGGATAAAAAATTGCTGGCGAAGTATGGGAAGGCAACAGCGGAAGCTTTGGCAGAGTCGGCCTTGCAGCATGTGCGGATTCTGGAAGCGCAGGATTTTTATGATATGAAAATTTCGCTCAAGGCACATGATGTGCCGCTGACGATTGCCGCTTATCGGCTGATGAGCCAAATGGTCGATTATCCGCTGCATCTCGGGATTACTGAGGCAGGAACGCCGCATACCGGGATGATTAAATCGGCCGTCGGGATTGGCGCTCTGCTGGCCGAGGGCATTGGCGATACGCTGCGTGTTTCTTTGACTGGAGATCCGGTGATTGAAGTCCGGGTTGCCAATGAAATATTGAAGGCTCTGGGGTTGCGCGAGTATGGGCCAACGTTGATTTCCTGTCCGACCTGTGGGCGCACGGCTATTGATCTGCCAGCGATTGCGGCCGAAGTCGAGCAGAAACTGGCGGGCATCAAAGAGCCTATTCAGGTGGCGGTGATGGGCTGCGTCGTGAATGGGCCGGGTGAAGCCCGCGACGCCGATGTCGGCATTGCCGGCGGCAAGGGGGAAGGTCTCGTATTCCGACGGGGCGAAGTCATCCGGAAGGTGCCTGAGAATCAGCTTGTGAGCGAGCTGTTCCAGGAAATAGATGCGATACTCAAATCCAAAGGGGAGGAAAAATAAATTGCGTACTACACAGCTTTATGCACCAACATTGCGGGAAACACCGGCGGAGGCCGAGGTCGTGAGCCAGAAGCTCATGCTGCGGGCCGGGATGATCCGCAAGGCGGCGGGAGGAATTTATACTTATTTGCCGTTGGCATGGCGTACTTTGAAGAAGATTGAGCAGATTATCCGGGAAGAAATGGATGCGGCCGGCGGGCAGGAAATCTCAATGCCGATTGTGCAGCCTTCGGAACTTTGGAAGGAAACCGGCCGCTGGGCCGTTTATGGCGAGGAAATGTTCCGGCTGAAGGACCGGCATGATCGTGAATTCTGTCTGGGACCTACACATGAAGAAATGGTCACGTCATTGGTGCGGGATGAGGTGCGTTCCTATAAGCAGCTGCCGCTCATGCTGTATCAGATTCAGAATAAGTATCGGGATGAGATTCGCCCCCGGTTTGGCTTAATGCGCGGGCGTGAGTTTATTATGCAGGATCTGTATTCTTTTGATAAGGATGAAGCCGGTTTGAATGTTTCTTATCAGAAAATGTATGATGCTTATTCCCGGATTTTTACGCGCTGCGGTTTGCAGTTTCGTCCGGTGGAAGCAGATAACGGCGCGATTGGCGGCGGGCATTCCCACGAGTTTACCGTGCTGGCGGATGCCGGTGAATCCAATATCGTTTATTGTACAGCCTGCGACTATGCTGCCAGCGATGAAAAAGCCGAGATGAAGCCGGTGGAAGCGGCGGCGGAAGAAATGCAGCCGCTCGAAAAAATCGCGACGCCGGGGATGAAGACGATTGAGCTGGTGGCCGAATCCCTTCACGTGCCTTTTGAAAAGACGATTAAGGCAGTGGCCTTTCAAAATGAAAAGGATGAGGTTATTCTGGCTTTTGTGCGCGGCGACCATGATGTCAATGAAGTCAAACTGCAGAATTTCACGGGAGCGCTGACTCTTCGCATGGCCGATGATGCAGCGATTCAAGCTGTAGGCGGCGTGCCGGGATTTATGAGCCCGATTGGCATCAAAAAGGGCACGCAGATTATTGTTGATGCTACGGTGATGGGCATGTATAATGCTGTTGCCGGAGCGAATGCGATGGATGCACATTATAAAAATGTCAATCCGAAGCGCGATTTTACCGCAGTCACGGCGGCAGATATTCGCCTGATTAAAGACGGCGATCCTTGTCCGCATTGCGGCGCGCCGGTGAAAATGACCCGCGGTATTGAGGCCGGACAGGTATTTACGCTGGGAACCAAGTACACCGAGGCCCTGCATGCGACATTCCTTGATGAAAACGGAAAAGAAAAGCCGCTGGTAATGGGCTGCTATGGAATCGGCGTGAGTCGGACAATGGCGGCGGCCATCGAGCAGAATAATGACGAGCAGGGAATTATCTGGCCGCGGGCCATTGCGCCTTTTGAGGTTGTCGTAGTGCCGGTCAATGCCAAAGTTCCCGAGCAGTTGGCGCTGGCCGAAACAATTTATGCGGCGCTTAAAGGCGCCGGCGTTGATGTTTTGCTGGATGATCGTAAGGAACGGGCCGGTGTTAAATTTAAGGATGCGGATCTTATTGGCTATCCGGTGCGCATTACGGTCGGACCAAAGGCTGTCGAAGAGAATATCATCGAGGTTAAAACCCGTCGTACGGGCAATACGCAGAATTTTACACCGGATAATTATCTGGATGAGGTTCTGGCGCTTTTGAAAACTTTATAAATGGCCGGAACAGGCTGGGGCTGCTGCTGAAGAACAAGGGACTTCAACAACAGCCCCGCTTTTTTTATCCGATAAATGTACTATTCTGATTTTATTGGGAAAAACACGCCTTTTACTGGTAGAAATTGTGGTGACTGCGTGGTAAAATAAAATATGTATGCCGTCTTGCCAATATTTTGACCAGTAAAATGGCTTGGCAAGACGGCAATACAGAAGGGGGAACGTATGAATAAGCTGCGCGTATGGTTCGCATTTCAGGAACGGCGTACGGATTTTCGGACAGAAATTTTGGCCGGCCTGACAACGTTTCTTTCCATGATGTATATTCTGGTTGTCAATCCTTCGGTTCTGAGCCGGACTGGCATTGATTTTGGCGGTGCTTATATTGCTACGGCCGTGGCTTCTATGATTGCTACTCTGGTTATGGGGGTGGCGGCGAATTATCCGATTGCAATTGCTCCCGGCATCGGCATCAATGCGTATTTTGTGTTTACGGTGATTTTGTCTGACGGCGTACCCTGGCAGGAGGCGCTGGGGGCGGCTTTTGTCGCTTCGGTGTTGTTTGTGGCGCTTTCGCTTACGTCCTTCCGGCAAATGCTGATTGATGCCATTCCAGCTTCGTTGAAAACGGCGATTGCGGCGGGCATTGGTTTGTTTATCGCGTTGATTGGATTGGAAAATGGCCGCTTGGTCATCGATTCGCCGACGACGATCACCATGCTGGGGGATATGAAAGATCCGGTGGCGTATCTCACTTTATTGGGGCTTTTGGTGACAACGGTTTTTATGGCCAACCGGGTGCGGGGCGCAATTTTTCTCGGCATGATTTTTACTGGTTTTACTGCTTGGCTGCTCGGCTTTATCGCTTTGCCGCCGGCTCCGTTTGCTTTGCCCTCCGGGTTGGAAAAAACTTTTTTTCAGTTGAGTTTTGCGCATATTGATAAACTGTTGCTGGTTATTTTTACGGTTTTATTGGTTACTTTATTCGATACGACCGGAACGATGCTTGGGGTTGGGCGGCAGGCCGGCTTGATCCGGGAGGGGAAATTTCCCCATTTGCAAAGCGCTTTGTTGGCGGATTCGATTGGCAGCCTGGTTGGGGCTCTTTTGGGAACCGGGCCGACTTCAAGTTTCGTGGAGTCGGGGACCGGTGTTGCGGCTGGGGGACGCACGGGCTTTGCCGCTGTTGTGACTGCCGTGCTGTTTGGCGTGATGCTTTTTTGTGCGCCTTTGGCAAAGGCGGTTTCATCAATGCCGGCGGTAACGGCGCCGGCGCTTATTTTGGTAGGTAGTTTGATGGCGGAAGGTATGCGGACGATTCCCTGGGATGATATGACGGAGGCGTTTCCAGCATTTTTTACCATGTTGATTATGCCGCTTTCTTATAGTATTGCTTCCGGCGTCGGCGCCGGGTTTATTTTGTATGCTGTGCTGAAGCTGGCGACGGGACAGGGGAAAAAGGTTCATCCGCTGCTCTATCTGTTTGCCGTGCTGTTCATGCTTCAGTTGGGATTTTTTGATTAAGGGGATATTATATATAATAGATGAGTAGGAGGAATTAACATGAAGCAAGGCGGAAAAATGATGACAGCGACGCTCTTGCTGGGGGCCTGTATTCTGGTCCTCACACCGGTGGCTTTTGCGAAAAGAGTTCATGATCCGGCGGTAGCGGCAAAGGTGGACGTGCAGCCGTCCAATGTACAAGGGCACACAAACAATCTGACAATGACCGGAGCGGTTACGACGGCTCGGCCCAGTCTGCGTGAGCGCATTCAGGCGATCCTGCACCCGCCGGCGGAATGCCTGAAAAATCCTTTGCCATCTGTTGGTATGGAGGCAAATTCAATTTTGGGACATCCCATTGCCACACAGCAGCAATGTGTGGAATACCTTTTGAGTGTGAATCCTCATCCGGCAATTTCCGTGCCGCCGCAAACGTTGGTGGCCTATTATTATGCCGAAGGCGAACGGGAAGGAGTTCGTCCGGATATGGCTTTTGCGCAGGCGCTGAAAGAAACCGGATACTTTCGTTATGGCGGAACGGTAACGCCGGATCAGAATAATTACTGTGGGCTGGGAACAACAAGTACTTCCGTCAAGGGCGCGTACTTTCCTGACTCTTTGCTGGGGGTGCGGGCGCATATTCAGCATCTTTTGGCTTATGCGTCGACGCGTCCGCCGATGGCCCCAGTCGTGGATCCCCGCTATGATTTGGTGCGTTCTGTTTATGGCGATGATACGCTGGGGAGCTGGGAAGATCTGAATGGCCGCTGGGCTGTTCCCGGATATACATATGGGCAGAGCATCATGGAGCTCTTTGACCACATTTTGCAAGAACCGTGAAATATGTTTTCCCTTGGCAGGGCTGCGTAGACGAGGCAAAGGGAAGTATGATACAATAGACTGTATTCTATGCAAGATGACCGGTGAACTGGTCAAGTAAATATATGAATGAGGATTGAGGAAACCGTTATATGATTAGTACGAACAATTTGATGCTGCAGTTTGGTAAGCGGGTTTTGTTTAAGGACGTTAATATCAAATTTTCTCCGGGAAATTGCTATGGCGTGATCGGGGCCAATGGCGCCGGGAAATCCACTTTTTTGAAACTTTTGGCGGGCGAGCTGGAGCCGACCAAGGGTATGGTTGAGATATCTCCGGGAGAGCGGCTGGCTGTTTTGCGGCAGAATCATTATGAGTTTGATGATTATGAGGTGCTGCGGACGGTTATTATGGGGCATAAACGACTTGTGGAGATTATGGACGAGAAGGATGCGCTGTATGAAAAACCAGATTTTTCTGAAGCGGATGGGATGCGGGTTTCAGAACTGGAATGTGAATTTGCGGAGCTTGACGGTTGGAATGCGGAACCGGAAGCAGCGCAGCTTTTAAATGGACTGGGCATTCCCGAAGCGCAGCATGCAATGAAGATGGCTGATCTTACCGGCAATGAAAAGGTCCGGGTTTTGTTGGCCCAGGCTTTATTTGGCAATCCGGATGTGCTCTTGCTGGATGAGCCGACGAATCATCTGGATGTAGCTTCCATAAAATGGCTGGAAAACTTTTTGGCGGATTTTCCGAATACGGTCATTGTGGTTTCCCATGATCGGCATTTCCTGAATCAGGTCTGCACGTATATTTGTGATGTGGATTTCGGCGGCATTCAGTTGTATGCCGGCAACTATGATTTCTGGTTGAAATCCAGTCAGCTGGCTTTACAGCTGGCAAAAGATGCCAATAAGAAAAAGGAAGAAAAAATTAAGGATCTGCAGGCATTTATTCAGCGTTTTAGTGCGAATGCCTCCAAGTCGAAGCAAGCTACGTCACGTAAGAAACTTTTGGAAAAAATCACGTTGGATGATATTCGTCCGTCGACGCGGCGCTATCCTTATATCGCTTTTAAACCAGAGCGCGAAGCCGGGGATCAGCTGCTGACAGTGGAAAATATTTCCAAGACCATGGATGGGGAAAAGGTTCTTGATCATGTGAGCTTTACGCTTAAAAAGGGCGATAAAGTTGCATTTACGGGGCCGAACAGCATTGGGAAAACGGTGTTGTTTCGCATCCTGATGGGAGAGCTGGAACCGGACGAAGGATCTTTTAAATGGGGAGTTACGACGACGCAATCGTATCTGCCCAAGGATAATGCGGCCTTTTTTGATGGGGTGCAGATGAATCTGGTTGATTGGCTGCGTCAGTTTTCTCCGGATCCGGATGAGACGTTTGTGCGCGGTTTTTTAGGCCGGATGCTGTTTTCTGGCGAGGAGAGTCTTAAAGCGGCCGCGGTGCTTTCCGGCGGGGAAAAGGTGCGCTGCATGTTGTCGCGCATGATGCTCTCAGGCGCCAATGTGTTGCTGCTCGATGAGCCGACAAATCATCTGGATTTGGAATCAATCACGGCCCTGAATGACGGGTTGATTGCTTTTACTGGCACTATGTTGTTTGTATCCCATGATCATGAGTTTATTCAAACGATTGCCAATCGGATTATTGAAATTATGCCAACGGGCGTGATTGATCGGATGACGACGTATGATGAGTATTTGGACAATGCAACGGTCAATCAGCTGCGGGCTGAAATGCTGCAGGACTGATGACGGTGACCGGCCATCGGGGCTGGAATGGAGATGCGCTTATGCTGGAAGGATTGCTCCAGACAAAAGAGGATGATCTGAAAGCGACCGGTTCGTCGCAGCGTTTGCGGGAAATGGTGGATGTTCTTCGCAAGCGTGAGCTGGTGCGGGGTATTACGCCGCTGAAAATCCGTCAGACACTGGAAGATCTGGGACCGACTTTTGTTAAACTCGGGCAGGTCATGAGTATGCGGCCGGATTTTTTGCCGCAGGAGTACTGCGATGAGCTTATGAAACTGCAGTCAAGTGCCAAGCCGCTGCCGTTTTCTACGATTCAGGCGCTGATTGAGACGGAATATAAGTGCCGCTGGACGCAGGTTTTTCGTTCTATTGACGAAACGGCGCTGGGCTCGGCCTCGATCGCCCAGGTGCATCAGGCAGAGCTGGTAGATGGGGAAAAAGTTGTTGTCAAGGTGCAGCGGCCGGGTATTTATGAGGTGATGTCCAAGGACATCGTGCTGTTGAAACGGGCGGCAACGCTGCTGAAGGTCATCAGTGATTCGCAGGATGTTATTGATTTTAATATGATATTGGATGAAATGTGGGCCATTGCCAAACAGGAAATGGATTTTCTCATGGAAGCCGATCATATGGATGAATTCCGTCATTTAAACAGTGATGTGGATTATGTGACTTGTCCAAAAGTGAATCGTCAGCTGACGACTTCGCGTATTCTGGTCATGGACTATGTGGATGGCATTCGTTTTGATGATGCGGAGGGATTGCGGGCCAAGGGGTATGATATTCTGCAGTTGGGCCGCCGGCTGGGCGAAAATTATGTCAAGCAGATTGTTGAGGATGGTTATTTTCATGCGGATCCGCATCCGGGCAATATTTGGATTCGTGATGGCAAGGTAGTCTGGTTGGATCTTGGCATGATGGGGCGGCTTTCGAATAAGGACCGGGCTTCTCTGCGCAAGGCTATTTTTGCGCTGGCGAACCATGATACGTTTGAAATGAAGGACGCTGTGCTGGCGCTGGGCATTCCTAAAGGCCGGGTGAACCATACGCAGCTTTATGAAGATATTGATGCGCTCATGGGGCAGTATAACGGCGTTGACTTTAACACGTTGCAGATGGGCGTGCTGACGCGGCAGATTATGAATTTGCTGCGCATACATCATATTGGCATAGCGCCGGGGCTCAGTATGTTTGCCCGCGGGGTCATCACTATTGAAGGGGTGATCCGTCATTGCTGTCCGGAAGTGAGTTTTGTAGGGATTTTTGCCCGCAGTCTGCAGCTGAACTTTCAAAAGAATTTCAGCTGGCAGGCTGAGTTTGATAAATTTAAACGTGAAGGGTATATCCTGCTGCGGAAGTCTATGCAGCTGCCGGAGCAGATTTCTGATATATTGAAGATGACTATGAGCGGGCAGACCAAGGTAAATCTGGATCTGACGGGTTCCGAGGAACCGCTGCGGCGCATTGACAAGATGATCAATAAGCTTGTTATTGGCATCATTAGCTCGGCTTTGCTATTGGGATCCAGTGTGATTTGTACGACGCAGATGACGCCGAAATTCATGGAAATTCCAATTTTAGGGGTATTTGGTTACCTGGCCGCCTTGATTTTGTGCGGCCGGTTGTTGTGGGGGATTATCAGAAATCATTGAGGAGGTAAGGCTATGCGGGGAATCCGGGGCGCCATTACGATCAAAAATAATACCAGGGAAGAGATTTTTGCCGCTGTACGCTGGATGGTCACAGAGATGTGCCGTCATAACGGAGTGACGGCAGATGCCATAGGAGCCGTTATTTTTAGTGCGACAGAGGATGTTACCGCAGCTTTTCCCGCTGCAGGGGCTCGTCTGATTCCGGGATTCACGGCCGTGCCGCTTTTTGATACGCGCCAGATGGCGGCGGAAGACGGATTGCCGCTTTGTATCCGAGCACTTTTGCTGGCGGATGTAGACAAGACACAGCAAGAGATTCGGCATGTTTATCTGGGCGGCGCAGCGAATCTGCGTCCGGATTTGAAACGTTAAAGCCGGGCGTACGATGCTATATTATATATGAGGGGAAGTATTGGAATGAAAAAGATTGTAGCGACGGATCAGGCTCCACAGGCGATCGGGCCTTATTCACAGGCGATTCAGACTGGCGGGATGCTTTACGTATCCGGACAAATTCCACTGGTTCCGGCCACCGGGGTTTTAGCGGCCGGGGGCATTGAGGAACAGACGGCGCAGGTGTTGAAAAATCTTCGGGCGATTATCGAAGCTGCCGGAAGCTCTTTGGCTGATGTCGTGAAGACGACCGTTTATATTACAAATATGGATGATTTCGCCCGGGTGAATGCGGTTTATGGAAAATATTTTGTTCAAGATTGTCCGGCGCGGGTCTGTGTGGAGGTTAGTAAGCTTCCCAAGGGAGCGCTGGTGGAAATTGATGCGGTTGCTGTCTGCGCCGGCTAATGGATAAAAAAGCTAATGGAGGAATAAAAACAATGCGTACGATTGAGACTACTTGTGTAAATGCCATTCGTGTCTTGGCTGCCGATGCGATTCAAAAAGCAAATTCCGGACATCCGGGTCTGCCATTGGGCAGTGCGGCGATGGCTTATGAGCTCTGGGGCCATCATATGAAGCATAATGCAAAAGATCCGCAGTGGGCGAATCGTGATCGTTTTGTCTTGTCGGGCGGACATGGTTCGATGCTGCTCTATGCGCTGCTGCATTTTTTTGGCTATGGATTGACGATGGAGGATTTAAAGAATTTCCGTCAGGATGGTTCTTTAACTCCCGGACATCCGGAATACGGTCATACGGTCGGGGTTGAAGCTACTACCGGACCGCTGGGCGCCGGTATGGGTATGGCCGTCGGCATGGCAATGGCGGAGGCACATCTGGCGGCGGTATTTAATAAGCCGGGATATCCGGTGGTAGATCATTATACGTTTGCTCTGGGCGGAGACGGCTGTATGATGGAAGGGATTTCTTCCGAGGCATTTTCTTTGGCGGGAACCCTGGGCTTGTCAAAACTCATTGTCTTCTATGACAGCAATCGCATTTCGATTGAAGGCAGTACGGACATTGCTTTTACGGAAAATGTGCAGAAGCGGATGGAGGCTTTTGGTTTCCAAACGATTACGGTTGGGGATGGCAATGATCTGGAGGCGATCGGCCGGGCGATTGAGGAAGCCAAGGCGGATACGAAGCGTCCGTCGTTTATCACCGTGCATACGCAGATCGGGTATGGCTGCCCGGCGAAGCAGGGAAAGGCCAGCGCGCATGGCGAGCCGCTGGGCGAAGAAAATGTGAAGGCGCTCAGAGAAAATCTGGGCTGGCCGATTCCGGAAGCTTTTTCGGTGCCGGATGAGGTTTATGCGCAATATCGGAAACTGGCGCAGGAGGGCGAGGCCGCTGAGAAAGAATGGCAGCAGCTCTTTGCTTCTTATGCCGCGAGCTTTCCGGATATGCAAAAGCTTTGGGATACGTTCCACAGCGAGCCGGATGCGGCAAAGCTTTTGAACGACGAGGCGTTCTGGGCTTATGAGAATAAGCCGCAGGCGACGCGCAGCTTATCAGGAACAATGATCAACCGGATCAAGGATATGCTGCCGCAGCTGATTGGCGGCAGCGCGGATCTGGCTCCGTCCAATAAGACGCATATGAACGGAGAAACGGATTTCAGCCGGGCGGATTATGCTGGGCGTAATCTTCACTTTGGCGTACGCGAGCTGGCTATGGCGGCGATTGCCAACGGCATTACGCTGCATGGCGGGCTGAAAGCATATATTGCAACCTTTTTTGTTTTTAGTGATTATACGAAGCCGATGGTTCGCCTGGCGGCTTTAATGAAACTGCCGGTCACGTATGTATTCACGCATGACAGCATCGGCGTGGGTGAAGATGGTCCGACGCATGAACCGATTGAGCAGCTGGCCATGCTGCGGGCAATGCCGAATGTCAATGTATTTCGTCCGGCGGATGCAATGGAGACGGCTGCCGGATGGTATCTGGCGATTACGAGCCGGCATACGCCGACGGCTTTGGTACTTACCCGCCAGAATCTGCCGCAGTTGGACGGCAGCAGTAAAGATGCGTTAAAGGGCGCTTATGTTGTCTCGGCAGAGAAAAAGGCAGTCCCCGACGGGATTTTTATTGCCAGCGGATCTGAAGTTTCCCTGGCGATTGATGCGCAGGAACTGCTGCGGGCCGAAGGCGTTGATGTGCGGGTGGTCAGCATGCCGTGCATGGATCTTTTTGAGCAGCAAGATGAAGCTTATAAGGAGACCGTGCTGCCGAAAAACGTGCGGGCTCGTGTTGCCGTGGAGGCGGCTGCAGATTTCGGCTGGGGTCGGTATGTCGGATTGGACGGCGCGGCGGTAACCATGCATGGGTTTGGCGCTTCGGCGCCGGCCGGTGTGCTGTTTAAAAAATTTGGCTTTACGAAGGAAAATGTTGCCGCAGCGATGAAACAGGTATTAGTCCGCTGATACAATATGTTTGCAGAGCAAAGTCGGAATCATAACAGGATAGGACATGGTCTGAGGACGGAGCTGTAGAACCGTCCTCAGATTTTTATTAGCGCAAAAAATAATTCACATTTTTAAAGAAAAATATTGCAATGGACATATAAGATGTAAAAAAAATATTTTTTATAGCAATATTATAAGAATAAATGTATTTTACGAAAAGACTATTTTTGCTGATGACACGCTTGGCAACGTGTACATGAAAAAGTCGATAAAATAGGTGTTGACAATCATTTTTGCGGGTGCTATTATATATGAGTGCCTATTGTCAGGCGCGGGGTATGTCTTTTTGGGAGTGAAGCGAATGACGTTGGAAGCACTGAAAAATACCAGTCATGTGATTGGCATAAAACAAGTTATGAAGGCCGTTAACAAGGGCACGGCGGCGCAGGTGTTCATTGCCGATGACGCCGATGAACGCGTGACCCGGCCGCTGCTGGAACTTTGTGCCGGACAGAATGTAAAAACCGTTCGTCAGGTAACTATGAAAGAACTGGGCGCAGCTTGTTCTATTGAGGTTGGCGCCGCAGCGGTGGCCGTTCTTAAATCCTCTGGTTGTTAAAAATCTTGCCGCCTTTTGACGGCGGGGTTGTTAATAAATAATAAATTCTCAATATGAAGGAAGGAGGTGCATGTATGCCTACAATCAACCAATTGGTTCGCAAGAGCAGACAGAGCATGCAGGAGAAATCTACAGCACCGGCATTAAAAAATTGCCCTCAGAAACGCGGGGTTTGCACGAGAGTCTATACGACAACTCCAAAAAAGCCAAACTCGGCATTGCGCAAGGTTGCCCGTGTTCGTCTGACGAATAGCATCGAGGTGACGGCGTATATTCCGGGAATCGGCCATAATCTTCAGGAACACAGTGTTGTTTTGATCCGTGGCGGACGCGTTAAAGATTTACCAGGCGTTCGTTATCACATCATTCGCGGCTCACTTGATACTGCAGGCGTTCAGGACCGTAATCAGAGCAGATCTAAATACGGTGCGAAACGCGCTAAGAAAAAATAACACAAAATGAAGATTGATGGTAAGGAGGGAAACTAATGCCAAGAAAAGGTTCAGTACCGAAGCGTGATGTTTTACCGGATCCGGTGTATCACGATAAGACGGTTACAAAGTTTATTAATAAAGTAATGCTTTCCGGTAAGAAAGGCGTTGCTGAGCGCGTTGTTTATGATGCATTCGAAACAATCCGCGCCAAGACTGGCAAGGATCCGCTGGAAGTTTTCCAGACGGCGCTTAAAAATGTTATGCCGGTTCTTGAGGTTCGCGCTCGCCGTGTTGGCGGTGCTAACTATCAGGTTCCAGTGGAGGTTCGTCCGGACCGTCGCATGACGCTGGGAATTCGCTGGCTGGTCAATTACGCGAGACTTCGCGGCGAGAAGACGATGGATGAGCGGCTTTCGGGCGAGCTTATGGATGCTGCAAACAACACGGGCGCAGCAATCAAGAAAAAAGAAGATACGCATAAGATGGCCGAAGCTAATAAAGCATTTGCTCATTACCGCTGGTAACATTTAGGCAGTATCTGAAACTAAGGAGCGATAAATAGTGGGCAGAGAGTTTTCACTTGAAAAAACTCGTAATATAGGAATTATGGCGCATATTGATGCCGGTAAGACAACGACGACTGAGCGTATCCTTTTCTATACGGGCATCAACCACAAAATCGGTGAGGTTCATGATGGTGCTGCTACGATGGACTGGATGGCACAGGAACAAGAACGCGGCATTACGATTACGTCGGCTGCTACGACTTGTCACTGGAAGGGCTACCGCGTCAATATTATCGACACACCGGGCCACGTGGACTTCACTGTTGAAGTAGAACGCTCGTTGCGCGTACTTGATGGCGCTATTGCTGTTCTTACGGCAAGAGGCGGTGTTGAACCGCAGACAGAGACAGTATGGCGTCAGGCTGAGAAATATGATGTGCCGCGTATGGCATACGTCAACAAGATGGATGCTACGGGTGCGGATTTCTACAATGTATTGAAAATGATGCGCGAACGTCTGCATGCTAATCCGGTAGCGGTTCAGCTGCCGATCGGCGCAGAAGATACTTTCGTCGGCGTCATTGATCTGATCAAGATGGACGCCATCATTTATGAAGACGATCTCGGTAAGGTAAGCGATGAGGTCGCTATTCCGGAAGATATGAAGGCGAAAGCAGACGAGTACCGCGAGAAACTTCTTGAGGCTGTTGCAGAAACTGACGATACCCTCATGGAAAAATATCTTGGCGGTGAAGAGATTACTGCAGAGGAAATCAAGGCGGCTATCCGCAAGGCAACGATTGCCTGCAAGATGTGCCCGGTTACCTGCGGATCGTCTTACCGTAATAAAGGTGTTCAGCCAATGCTGGATGCGGTTGTCGAATATATGCCGTCGCCAATGGATGTTCCAGCAATTAAAGGAACTAATCCGGATACGGGTGAGGAAGACCATCGTCCTTCAAGCGATGATGAACCATTCTCCGCATTGGCATTTAAGATCATGGCGGATCCGTTTGTCGGCAAGCTGGCATTCTTCCGCGTATACTCCGGAACGCTGGATGGCGGTTCTTATGTCTATAACTCGACGAAGAACAAGAAGGAGCGTATTGGACGTATTCTTCAGATGCATGCCAACCATCGCCAGGAAATCACGAAAGTATACAGCGGCGATATTGCTGCTGCCGTCGGCTTGAAAGATACGACAACGGGCGACACCCTTTGTGATGAAGACCATCCGATTATTCTTGAGTCTATGGTTTTCCCGGATCCGGTTATCTCGGTTGCGGTTGAACCAAAGACGAAGGACGATCAGGAGAAGATGGGCGTTGCACTGCAGCGCTTGGCGGAAGAGGATCCGACATTCCGCGTTCATACGGATCAGGAGACTGGCCAGACAATCATCTCCGGCATGGGTGAACTCCATTTGGAAATCATTGTCGATCGTATGCTGCGCGAGTTCAAAGTTGACTGCACAGTTGGCAATCCGCAGGTTGCTTATCGTGAAACGATTCGCAAAACGGTCAGAGCCGAAGGCAAGTTCGTTCGTCAGTCCGGCGGCCATGGCCAATACGGTCATTGCTGGCTTGAACTCGTTCCGCAGGAACCAGGCGTGGGCTTCAGCTTTGAAAACAAAGTTGTCGGCGGTGCAATTCCAAAAGAATTCATCAATCCGATTGAAGCCGGCGTTAAAGAGGCCATGGAGAACGGCGTAGTTGCCGGCTATCCGATGGTAGATATCAAGGCAATCGTTTATGACGGTTCATTCCATGAGGTTGACTCCTCGGAAATGGCTTTCAAAATTGCCGGTTCGATGGCATTCCGCAATGGTGCTGAAAAAGCGACTCCGGTGCTGCTTGAACCTTATGTTAAGGTTGAAGTTATTGTTCCGGAAGAATACATGGGCGATGTTATCGGCGATCTGAATTCCCGTCGCGGACGTATTGAAGGCATGGAGCCGCGCAATGGCGCTCAGGTCATCAATGCATTTGTACCGCTTGGAGAGATGTTTGGGTATTCAACGGATCTGCGTTCCAAGACGCAGGGCCGTGGGAACTATTCGATGGAAGTCGCATTCTACGATGATGTTCCAAAAAATATATCTGATGCAATAGTTGCTAAGAACAAAGGCGAATAAGGGAGGAAAAGTTTAAATGGCTAAACAGAAGTTTGAAAGAACGAAACCCCATGTTAACATTGGTACGATCGGTCACGTTGACCACGGCAAGACGACTCTTACTGCGGCAATCACGAAGGTTCTCTCTGAAAGAGGCGGCGCTGATTTCATGGATTACAACATGATTGATAAAGCACCGGAAGAAAGAGAGCGCGGTATTACAATCAATACGGCTCATGTTGAATACGAGACTGAGAAGAGACATTACGCTCACGTTGACTGCCCGGGCCATGCTGACTATGTAAAGAACATGATCACTGGCGCAGCGCAGATGGATGGCGCAATTCTCGTTGTCAGCGCAGCAGACGGCCCGATGCCGCAGACTCGTGAGCACATTCTGCTTGCTCGTCAGGTTGGCGTTCCGGCTATCGTTGTTTTCCTGAACAAGGTTGATATGGTTGACGATCCTGAACTGCTCGAACTCGTTGAGATGGAAGTTCGCGAACTTCTTTCCCAGTACGAATTCCCTGGCGATGATATTCCGGTTATTGCCGGTTCGGCGCTTAAGGCTCTTGAGGGCGATGCGGAATATGAGAAGAAGATTCTTGAACTCATGGACGCTGTTGATGAGTACATTCCGACGCCGGTTCGCGATACGGACAAGCCGTTCCTGATGCCGGTTGAGGATGTTATGACGATCACCGGCCGCGGCACGGTTGCTACCGGCCGTGTTGAGCGTGGCGTTATGAAGATGGGCGATGTTGTTGAAATCGTTGGTATGGAAGAGAAACCGAAGTCCACGACGGTCACCGGCATTGAAATGTTCCGCAAGACTCTTGATGAGGCTGTTGCCGGCGATAACATCGGCGCACTGCTTCGCGGCGTTGAGCGCGATCAGATCCAGCGCGGCCAGGTTCTGGCTAAGCCGGGTTCCATTCATCCGCACACGAAGTTCAAGGCGCAGGTTTACGTTTTGACGAAAGAAGAAGGCGGCCGTCATACTCCGTTTTTCACGAACTATCGCCCGCAGTTCTACTTCCGTACAACGGATGTTACCGGTGTCGTAAGACTGCCGGAAGGCACAGAAATGGTTATGCCTGGCGATAACATCGAAATGGATGTTGAGCTCATCACCCCGATCGCTATCGAGAAGGGCCTGCGTTTCGCTATTCGTGAAGGCGGTCATACGGTTGGCGCCGGTCGTGTAACGGATATTGTCGTGGCTTAATAGTTTCATAAAGAATTATGTAAGGGCGGCGGCAGCGCCGCCCTTATATAAGGGTTTTTTCGGTACCCCCATGCGATGACGTGTTAGATTGCTCGCGTCAGCGAGGGAACTAGCACGGAGAATTGTCTGGGTCCAGAATCCGGGCGATAAGGAGGAAAATAAATTGTCCAAACAACAGAAAATCAGAATTCGTTTGAAGGCTTATGACCATAAAGCTCTGGATCAGAGCGCTGTCAAGATTGTTGACACGGCGAAGAGAACGGGTGCTATGGTATCGGGGCCGATTCCACTCCCGACTGAAAAAAATATTTATACGATTCTTCGTTCTCCACATGTCAATAAGGATTCTCGTGAACAGTTCGAAATGAGAACGCACAAGCGCCTGATTGATATTTTAGAGCCGACACCAAAGACTGTAGATGCTCTTATGCATCTGGATCTGCCGGCTGGTGTGGATATCGAGATCAAATTGTAAGAGGAGGTGGAATAATGTCTAAAGCAATTTTAGGTAGAAAACTTGGTATGACGCAAATCTTTACTGAAGAGGGCAAAGTCGTCCCGGTTACTGTCGTTGAATCCGGAAAAAACGTTGTCATTCAGAACAGAACTATGGAGACGGATGGCTATAATGCGGTGCAGCTCGGTTTTGGTGATGTTAAAGAATATAAAGTAACGAAACCAATGAAAGGCCATTTTGCCAAGGCTGGAATTCAGCCGGTCAAGTTCATTCGTGAAATGCGCTTGGCAGATGCTTCTGAATATAATGTCGGCGATGTGCTCGGCGTTGATATATTTAGTGCTGGCGAGCTGGTTGATGTTACGGGTACTTCCCGAGGCAAGGGATTTGCTGGTACGATTAAACGCCATCATTTTTCCCGCGGACCTATGGGACATGGTTCTAAATCCCATCGTGAGCCGGGCTCGACAGGCGCTATGATCAGCGGTCATGGCGGACGCGTGCTGAAAGGCAAGAAACTCCCGGGCCGTATGGGAGGCCAGACGGTAACGATACAGCGTCTCAGCGTTGTAAAAGTTGATACGGATCGTAACCTGCTCCTCATTAAAGGCGCTGTTCCAGGTGCCCGGAAGAGCTTTGTTATCATCAAGAATACGGTAAAACCGGGCAAGCCGGCAAAACCTGATAATACGAAAAAAGCAAATAAAAAATAATTGGAAGGAGGATATGCTAAATTATGCCTACAGTAGCAATGTACGATATCGCAAACAAGCAGGTTGGTGATATCGAATTAAATGAAGATATTTTCGGCGTTGAAGTGAATGGAGCGCTCCTTCATCAGGCCGTTGTGATGCAGCTGGCAGCACAGCGCCTTGGCACGCACGCCACAAAGACCAGAGCTATGGTGCGCGGCGGCGGCCGTAAGCCTTGGAAGCAGAAGGGCACGGGCCATGCAAGAAGCGGCTCGAACCGTTCCCCTCTCTGGGTTGGCGGTGGCACAGCGTTTGGCCCGCAGCCGCGTTCGTATGCGTTCAGCATGCCGCGCAAGCAGCGCCGTCTCGCTATTAAGTGTGCTCTTTCCGACAAAGTACAGAGTGGAGATTTTTTGGTTCTTGAGAGCCTTGACTTTGATGCTCCGAAAACGAAGAGCGTTTTAAAGATGCTTCAGGATTTCGGCGTTGATACAAAAGCTTTGATCATCACGGCAGAAGAAGCAGAGAATGTTGAGAAGTCCTCGCGGAATATTCCGGGTGTGAAAGCGATCAACACAACGGGCCTGAACGTTTATGATATTCTGAATCATAACAAGCTCTTCATTACGAAAGAAGCTATTACACGGATTGAGGAGGTACTTGCATGATGGACGCACGTGATATCCTGATCCGCCCGCTGGTTACTGAGAAATCGACAGCATTGATGGAGCAAGGCAAATATGTTTTCGTGGTTGCAAAAGCTGCAAACAAGATTCAGATTGCCAATGCGGTTGCTGAGATTTTTAAGGTCAAGGTGGTATCGGTCAATACAGTGAATGTAATGGGTAAAATGAAGCGGATGGGACGCAATGTTGGTAAGCGTTCCGATTATAAGAAGGCAATTGTCAAGCTGGCAGCCGGCGAGACGATCGAGTTCTTCGAAGCATAAGATTTTGGTAAAGGAGGTTAATTAAGTGGCAATTAAGAGTTTTAAACCATATTCTGCAGGCAGAAGATTTATGACCGTAGCTTCTTTTGATGAAATTACGACAGACAAGCCTGAGAAGTCATTGCTGGAGCGTATCAAACAGCATGGCGGACGCAATCAGCAGGGCCGCATGACGGTTCGCCATCAGGGCGGCGGTCATAAGCGCCGTTATCGTGTAATCGATTTTAAACGCAATAAGGACGGTATTCCGGCCAATGTTGCAACCATTGAGTATGATCCGAATCGCAGTGCGCGCATTGCTCTTTTGAATTATGCTGACGGCGAAAAACGTTATATCGTAGCGCCGAATGGTCTTAAAGTCGGGGATCAGGTTGTTTCGGGTCCGGATGCGGATATTAAGCCGGGCAACGCTCTGCCGCTGCTCAATATTCCGGTTGGCACGATGGTTCATAATGTTGAACTTAAAATCGGCAAGGGCGCGCAATTGGTACGTTCTGCTGGAGCCAGCGCACAGCTGATGGCAAGAGAGGGCGAATATGCACTCCTCAGACTGCCGTCGGGCGAGCTTCGTCAGGTACATGTTAACTGCCGGGCAACGATCGGTGAGGTTGGCAATCTGGAACATGAAAATATTACGATTGGTAAAGCAGGCCGTTCCCGCTGGATGGGCATTCGCCCGGCAAACCGCGGCGTAGCGATGAACCCGAACGATCATCCACATGGCGGCGGCGAAGGACGCAGTCCGGTTGGCCGCAAGCACCCGGTTACGAAATGGGGCAAATGCGCGATGGGCTCCAAGACGCGTCATCGTAAGCCGTCTGAGAAGTTCATTGTCAAGCATCGCACGAAGTAATAGAAGAACCTGGCAGGTGAAAGCCGATGAGGCTGCCTGACTGAAAGGAGGATATACTTTGTCAAGATCAGTTAAAAAAGGACCTTTCGTTCAAGAAAGCTTGCTTAAAAAAATGGAGGCACTGAATGCTGCGAATGAGAAAAAGGTTGTAAAGACCTGGTCGCGCAGCTCGACGATTCTTCCAGAATTCGTCGGTCACACGATTGCCGTTCATGACGGTCGTAAGCATGTGCCTGTTTATATTACTGAGGATATGGTCGGCCACAAGCTCGGTGAGTTTGCTCCAACGCGTACTTTCAAGGGCCATTCCGGCTCGGAGAAGAAAACGGAGCTTAAGTAAATTGCGAAAGGAGAATCCTTTATGGAAGCTAAAGCTGTAGCTAAATATATTCGCGTTGCTCCGCGTAAAGTTCGTGTTGTTATGGATCTCATCCGTGGCAAGAACGTTGCCGAAGCCTTTGCGATTCTGAAGTTTACGCCGAAAGTTGGCGCTGATGTAATAGAAAAGGTACTGAAATCAGCCGTTGCTAATGCTGAAAATAATTTCGATATGAATGTCGATAAGCTTTATGTGTCCTCGGCCTTTGTTGACCAGGGACCGACCCTGAAGCGCATCCATCCGCGTTCCCGCGGGCAGGCGTTCCGGATCCTGAAGCGGACGTCGCACGTCACTGTCGTTGTAGAAGAAAGATAAAAAGGAGGGAAACGCATTGGGTCAGAAAGTTAATCCACATGGCATGCGCCTTGGCATCGTAAAAACTTGGGATGCAAAGTGGTATGCTGACAAAGATTTTGCAGTGAATCTGCATGAAGACATAAAGATCCGTGAATATCTGAAGAGCACTTTGCAGATGGCTGGTGTCTCCCAGATCGAAACGGAACGTTCGAAAAACCGTTTGAAACTGATTATTCATACGGCAAAGCCGGGCATGGTCATTGGCCGCGGCGGCTCCGGTATTGAACAGATCAAAGAGGGCCTGAAGGGCTTTACGACGAAGCATGTTGATATTGATATTGCTGAAATCAAGCAGCCGGATATGGATGCTACGCTGGTAGCAGAGAATATTGCCGGACAGCTGGAACGCCGTATTGCATTTCGCCGGGCGATGAAGTCCTGCGTAAGCCGTACGATGCGTATGGGTGCAAAGGGTATAAAAGTTATGGTAGGCGGCCGTTTGGGCGGCGCTGAAATTGCCAGAAAAGAATCCTATCGTGAGGGCAGTATTCCGCTTCATACATTGCGGGCGGATATTGATTACGGTACAGCAGAGGCGCATACAACGTATGGCCGTATCGGCGTCAAGGTATGGATCTTCAAGGGCGAGGTTCTTCCGGAGAAAAAGCAGCCGGCTGCTGCCCCTGCT
>Ga0183095_10083_pt2 | contig 137421 bp, 105 predicted proteins | sample BioMet4_FD_130346 | JGI IMG/M metagenome (GOLD analysis project Ga0183095, IMG submission 130346) | Microbial communities from bioreactor (seeded with sewage sludge) at LBNL, California, USA - Biofuel metagenome 4 (v2) (version 3) | ecosystem: Engineered > Bioreactor > Anaerobic > Unclassified ...
TGTATTTGTTGTGATTTACAAAGGTATGGATGCCTTCGTTTTTCTTGGCCATGATGGACATTTAACTTTACCAAAATATGTACATTTTGCTTTGCCAAAAATTGTCGATTCAAAGTTACCTATTACAGCATTTGTATTAAATCAGGCGGAGACAGGTTTAAACGTGTAAGAGATATGCCGTAAGACGGGCATATCGGAAGCCACATTTTATAATTGGAAGAAAAAATATGGAGGATTGGGAATGCCTGAATTAAGGAAATTGCGACAATTGGAGGAGGAAAACATGAAGTTGAAACAGATAGTGGCAGACTTGTCTTTGGATAAGCAGATGCTCCAGGATGTATTAAAAAAAAAGTTCTGACCACCACCTCCCAGAAGAGAAATACGATAGAGGGGCTGTATAGGAGATATCCGTAAGACGCATTTGCAGTGTTCTTAAAGTAGAGAGCTCAATGTATTACTACAAGCATAGGGGATTGGATACCAGAGCTTTGATAATGCGAATGCGAGATATAGCAATGGGTCGTGTAAGGTATGGATGTTGGCGTATATACGTACCATTGAGAAGAGAGGGATGGGTTGTGAATCACAAAAAAGCACATAGATTATATTGTCAGGAGGGATTGAATTTAAGGGCGAAAAAGCATAAGAAGAGCCGTTCAGTAATACAACGGTTGGAGCGCACGGAAATAAAAGGCATTAATCAATATTGGAGTATGGATTTTGTTTGCGATCAATTATATAATGGAAAAAGATTCAGGGCGTTGACCATAGTGGATAATTATAGTCGGAAGTGCATTGCGATCAAGATAGGCCAATCTTTAAAAGGAATGGATGTGGTTAATACGCTAGAGGACATTCATGTAAACAGAGGTATCCTACCCAGACGTATTCAGGTTGACAACGGACCGGAATTTATTTCAAAAGAACTGGATCGTTGGGCTTGGGAGAACAAAGTAACGCTGGATTTCTCCCGTCCCGGGAAACCGACAGACAATCCGTTTATAGAATCGTTCAATGGAAGTTTCAGGGACGAGTGCTTGAATACGAATTGGTTCTTATCTTTGCAGGAGGCGGAAGGTAAAATAGAGTCATATATTAAAGAATACAACGAGTTCCGACCGCACAGTTCTTTGCAGGGGAGAACCCCACAGGAAGTGGAAAATTAATATATATTAGAAACAAATAAGGCCGATTTTTCTAATAATGCGTGGTCCTAAAATGGGATGGGGCAAATTATTACCAGTCCATTTTTTGGGGAGGGCTACAATAAGATTATTTCGTAGCACTAGTTCATGAGAGTACATAATATTTTTAAATTCTTCAGTAATCTTAAACTCTTGAATAAATGTAAGCCTTCGGCTTACAAATAAATAATATAGCCTTGACGTAGCTTGATATGCCTGTTACTGAAGATCGTTGCAGGATACAGAAATCCACATAACAAGTACTAACTAACTAACTTACTTACTTACTTACTTACTAATGATCACCAGCTTACTTTCTTAGAGCAGGAAGCGAAATGCACATTTTATAGAATTTGTTAAAAGCTTTGATAGGAGTACTTTGGGATAATAAAGACATAGTTGGATTAAAGACGGAAATATTTTTTTCTTCAATATCAAAATCTTCATCTATACATTGTTGAACTGGGTAAATAATTAGACATGGAGGAACATTCGATGTCTCATCTAATTCACATTGATGTAATATTTTTTTATCCCTAGCATAACCACTTATTTCACGAATATCTGGAACTATACCCTTGTTGCCATCTTTGTATCTTGGTTTGTACTTTGTGTCTATTATTAGATGTTCATCGGTTTTGACGAAATCCACAGCCGTATCATGATAACCTGGTACTTGAAAGAGGATGCTATCGCCATAACTTTCTTGTAAAAGATTGAAAACATACACTTCATACAATCTGGACATATCAATCCAGAATGCAGGAACTTTGTGGCTTTCTTCACCTACATTGTGTAATGAGTAATCAAATCTTCTGAGAATCATTTTTGCGAGCCGAAATGCTTCGCCATACTGTTTGTATAACTTATTAGCAGTTACTTTATTGACTTGATAGATTTCTATTTCATTAGAAACTTCATTGAAATGAACTAACATTCTAGAAATAACACTATTCAATTCAGATAGACTTCTGTGTTTTTTAAAGCTGCCGTATGAATTTATCACTTTTTGGGCGAAAAGTAAGGTCTTTTTAAGTAGTCTATTTTCAGGTATGTCAGATGTATACTCTTGGTAGCGACAGAAACATCTATCATCTCTGTTTTTAATGTTGTTCTCTTGAATATTCTTAGAAACCAATATCTTACCGCGAATTTTTGAAGACAAATTGCTTTCTTTTAACACATATCCTCTCTTTAGTCCATTATTGATTAGATTCTTCATGAGCGAAAGAAAGTGAATAATCATTAATGGAGTTAATTGGTTGTCCAATAACTTTGTTTCAATCATTGGCTTCCCAAAATCGATGTCATAATACTTTGAAAAGTATTCTGCTGAAGATGGTACTTGCAAAGCGGTTAAGTACATCTGAATATAATCGATATCGGGCATTTTGGGAGTAACAACAATGGCTGAAACACTTTCTTCAAGCCAATCGGCACCAATATAGTAGCTCGCTTCTAATGAAGCAGATACACCCAAATAGCGAGGTGCGCAACCATACAAGGGACATCCCTCAAAATGCATTGATAATTGCTTAATTTCCGCAATATCTTCAGTATTAAAGGAATTGTGCTCTACGGTTTTAAATATCTTTGGCTTTATTGCAGAATACCGTTCCATTCAGAAATTTTCTTATCCAAGATATTTATTTCTTTTATTGAGATTATTCCATCTCTGATGTATTCCTTTATTAGTGGTATAATCTCATATTGCAGTTTCGATAATAGTTCATCTTTTGTGGCAGCAAAGAAGTAACTATGGCCAATCATTAAATCATCCATATCCATATCAGGATTGCTATTATTCAAGAATTCTTTGACGCTATTGAAAAGCAGAAGAGCTTTAGCTCTTAATTCAGAATCATTTACGTAGTAGCAGCTAATGACATTTTCATCTGACACAAGTGTTACAAAAGCAAATCTTCGGCGAATAGCGTAATCAATTGTGCCAGTACTTCTATCAGTAGTATTCATAGTCCCAATAATGTATAGATTAGATGGAACCCTAAACTGCTCTCCGGAATATGGAAGTTCAACGGCTATAGGATGATCTCCGGCACTTCTTTTATCAGCTTCTAAAAGGGTGATTAACTCCCCAAAAATTTTAGAAACATTACCTCTGTTTATCTCATCGATGATAAGCACATAAGGCTTTTTAGAAGAGTCATCATCAAGAGAATATTCTTTCCTTACTGCGTTGATAAATGCTTGAGCATATTGTACCCAATTGTTTTCTTCCCCATCTCCAACAGCTTGCAGTTTAACCTTTTCAATATTTAGTGGAGACGGTGAATAATCAGGTCTCTTATTAGACTCGGAAAAAATACTTCTTGTACTTATTGTATCATTGCCTTTGTTCCACCAAACATATAGTTGAGATTTGCCCGTAATTGTGGGTATCGTTTTTCTGTTTTCATATCCAACAATGGAATTCAGATACTTGTCTATGCATTCAACAATATCATACCCTTCTTTTTGTCTGGCAGAGTCACATAACCTTTTGAAAATACCCGGCTTAACTTGATATGAAATATTTCCTCCTTTTTCTATTGGTCTTATGCCCTCTACAAAGTCCTCATAATCCATTGATTGGTGAAATGTTATAAATTTGATCTGATCTTTATCACAGTATTTCTGATATGCTTTCATTACCGCCTTTGGATTCAAGTAATCAGTTTTTTCTTTTTGCTTGCTCTCAACAATTGCCAAAGCAAGAACAGCAGTTTGATATGTTTTTCCAGTACCTGGTGCGCCTTGAAGAATAATGTTTTTCTTGACCTTAATTATTTTAGTAATGTCATTAATATAATTATACATTCTTCGTTTATCGATTTCTTTCATAAGTATTTGTATAATATTTCTGTCATTTTCATTTTTATCAGGATGCAATTCATAAATAGCAGGTATTTGAGAATTATCGCCATAACATGTTGTGTTATTAAAATCTAGATTTAGATTCAATAAATCAGTTTTGGATATGCAATGTATTAGTTTAATGCTCCTTGATTCGCCGGGAGTTTCCATTATTTTTTCAAATTCTGGTTTAGCGGTATTATCGGCAATACCGCACAATACCATATCAGGTTTCCAATTCCTTCGTTTGCCAACAATGATTAAATCACCTCTATTGATTTTAGAAAATGTTAATCCTTTTTGGCTATCGTCCCCGTAGCCTATGTACGCTCTTTGGGTGTCTTGAATAGCTTTTATCCATGCTTTTTCCTCACTATTGTTTTTTACATTCGGGGAGATAACCCAGTAATGCATATTAGTAGTGTTCATACTTATTATCAATTTAAAATATTATATATATACTCAAAGTTACACAATAAATATGGATAATTTTTGAAATTATATTAAAAATCATTTTTTTCATTTTTTAATATTTATTGTAACCACAACAATCTTTACATCTGCGGTTGCATACAGCGTTTCGTCTTTTGCACAGAATGGTGTAAAGGTCTATCCGGTATACGGATTATCTGTCGGGAGCCGGTATAGACTTATTAATGATGCGAAATTTGTTGCCAAGTTTAATGCCGATGAAACCGGTGAACCGCTTATGATTGCCAGCATGCAGGAGGTCATAAATAAAAATACTATAGATAGGGCATTGATATCCGTATATGTTTACGACCTGAACAGAGAACTAAAAGCGGGCAAGACATCAGGTCGGATATTGAGTTTTTTTGTTCAAGAGCTTAAAGAGGAAGGGGATATTATCAAGTATATTAAATATCAGGGATTAAGGGCTGCAGAAGCATTTTTCCCTGGTGATTCGCAAACTCCGCCGTGCAAAGCCATATATGTAGTTAAGGGAAGAAGGGCTTATGTGATTCAAGTAATGACACGTTCTGCAATTGATGCAAAATTCAACGCCCTTAAGGACCAAGTTAAGTTGCTTTGATGTAAGATAGTCGGAAGATCTTATTATAAACGCAATTATTATAAAATAATTATTACTTTTGCGTAACAGCCTTTGAATGTTATGCTTTTTGTTTGATAATTGTTTTATAATAAATACGTTATGGTAAAAATAATCAATCCGTTTATTACCTCCGGCTATGTCTCGGGCGAATATTTTTGTGATAGAGACAGGGAGACCAAAGAGTTATTAAGACTTATTACAAATGGTAATAATGTGGCGCTCATATCTACGCGGAGGATGGGCAAGACCGGTCTTATACTACATTGTTTTGACAATAAAACCATAAAGAAAGATTATAATACCTTCTTTGTTGACATATATGCCACCAGATGCCTTGATGATTTTGTGATGTCCCTTGGCAAGGTAATACTGGAAAGGCTTAAACCTCTTGGACGGAAAGCACTTGAATCGTTTGTTGATACGGTCAAATCTCTCAGTGCGGGTATTTCTTTTGACGTTTCCGGTAATCCTTCCTTAAATTTTCAGGCCGGCAGAGCTTATAAAAGCGAACGGACTCTTGAGGAAATATTTAAATATATAGAGAATGCAGGCAAACCTTGTATTGTGGCAATAGATGAATTTCAGCAGATCGCAGATTATCCGGAGAAGAACGTAGAAGCTATTCTGCGCACGCACGTACAGCATTGCAGCAATTCGCGTTTTATATTTTCCGGAAGCCGCAGGCATGTGATAGGCAATATGTTCCTTAGTCCCTCCCGTCCGTTTTATCAAAGCGTTTCCATGCTCGATCTTGAGCCTATCGCGATAGAAAAATATACGGAATTCGCTCTTTATCACTTTAATAAAAGAGCCAAGAAAATCCCTTCTGAATTTGTAGAGGAGATCTACGAAAGGTTTGACGGCATTACCTGGTATGTCCAGAAAATGCTTAATGCAGTGTTCACTCTTACCGAACCGGGTTGCGAATGCAAGGCTGGAATTGTCGATTTGGCGCAAGACAATATTGTAGAGAGTTATAATTATAATTATCAGGAGACTATATACAGACTTCCCGATAAACAGAAAAATCTTTTGGTGGCAATTGCAAAAGAGGGTAAGGCAAAGGCGGTTACAGGCGGCAGGTTTATTTCCAAATACTCGCTGACCGGTTCAAGTTCCGTGCAATCTGCACTTAAAGGTCTATTGGAGAAAGATTTTGTCACTTCTCAACAGGGCGTTTATTACATTTATGACAGGTTTTTTGCAATCTGGCTACGGAAAAATATTAATTTGAGTAACTTTGGGCAGTTATAGAGGAAATATTATGAAAGGTATTGTTTTGGCGGGCGGATCAGGCACGCGGCTGTATCCAATTACAAAAGGAGTTAGCAAGCAGCTTCTTCCTATTTATGATAAGCCGATGGTGTACTATCCGATTTCAGTATTAATGCTGGCGGGGATAAGGGATATTTTAATAATCTCTACGCCCGAGGATATGCCCGGGTTCAAGAGGCTGCTGGGAAGCGGTGAGGATTACGGAGTTAACTTCTCTTATGAAGTCCAGCCTTCTCCCGACGGTTTAGCACAGGCTTTTATCATAGGGAAGAAATTTATTGGCAATGATTCTGTTTGTCTGGTGCTCGGAGATAATATATTTTATGGCAGCAACTTTACAAAGATGCTGTCGGGAGCTGTTGAGAAAACGGCAAAAGGAAAGGCCACTGTTTTTGGCTATTATGTGAATGATCCTGAGAGATACGGAGTTGCAGAGTTTGATAAGGGCGGCAACGTGTTGAGCATAGAGGAGAAACCCAAGAATCCAAAGTCAAATTATGCCGTTGTGGGATTGTATTTTTACCCTAACAGCGTTGTGGATATTGCGGAACATGTTAAACCTTCTGCTCGCGGTGAACTGGAGATAACCTCTGTAAATCAGGTATATCTGGACAGAGGTGCATTAAAAGTGAGACTGCTCGGGCGCGGATTTGCATGGCTTGATACCGGTACTCACGATTCTCTTAGCCAGGCGACAAACTTTGTACAGGTGCTTGAGCAGAGACAGGGTTTGAAGATTGCCTGTCTGGAGGGAATAGCATTCTCAAACGGCTGGATATCAGCTGAAGAATTGAAGAGAATTGCAAAGCCAATGATTAAAAATGATTACGGTAAATATCTGATGGACCTTGCAAACGGCAATGCCTTTGAGATTGAGCTAAATGAAAAATAAGGAAAATCTGTCGGGATTATGGAAATTAAAGAGACTGAAATAGAAGGTGTATATATCTTAAAACCTGATATTTATGGTGATTCAAGGGGTTATTTTTTTGAGAGTTACAATAAAGAAAGATTTAACAGTTTGATTCCTGGCGCTCCTGATTTTGTTCAGGACAATCAGAGCAAAAGTTGTTACGGAGTTGTGAGAGGTCTTCATTTTCAGACTCCTCCGCACGCTCAGGCAAAGCTTGTGAGAGTTGTAATCGGGACGGTTTTGGATGTAGCTGTGGACTTGAGACCTGATTCAAAAACTTTCGGCAAATATGTTTCTGTGGAATTGTCTGCGGAGAACCGGCTGCAATTCTATATGCCTGAGGGATTTGCGCACGGTTTTTCCGTTCTGAGCGAGGAGGCGATGTTCCAGTACAAGTGCAGCAGCCTGTTTAATCATGAATCGGAGGGCGGTATTCAGTGGAATGACCCCGATATAAATATTGACTGGAAGCTGAATCCTAAAGATGTGATATTGAGCGCAAAAGATATATCTCGACAGTCTTTGAAGGAGTATGCAAGGGCAAACGGAATTATTTTTTAACACCCGCCAAAAATGTTTTTTTTGAATAATTTATAATATCGCATGTGCTAATTATTTTAAAATGAGTGATATAAAGAAACTTAAGAATATTTTGGTAACCGGAGCAAACGGACAACTGGGCACTTCTCTTGCAATGCTGGCAAACCCTAGAGATGCGTGCTTTTTCTTTACTGATGTGGCGGAATTGGATATTACCAATCTTGCTGCGGTCACAAAGTTTGTCGGGGATAATGATATTGACATTTTGATTAACTGTGCTGCGTATACTAATGTTGAGAAGGCGGAGGATGATTTTAAGACGGCAGAACTTTTGAATGGCAAAGCACCTGAAAATCTTGCTGTTGCTTGCAAGAAGGCCGGTGCTTTTTTAATACATGTTTCTACGGATTATGTTTTTGGAGGAGGTCGCAGTGTGCTGCCTTACAAGGAGCATGCAGAGGAGAATCCAATCGGAGTTTATGGAAAGACAAAACTGGACGGAGAAAAAAATATTATAAAAATTCTTGGAGATAAGTCAAAGAAAGCAGCAGGTAATTATCTTATTATAAGAACGGCATGGCTGTATTCAGAATACGGGCACAATTTTGTAAAGACCATGCTGGATCTGCAGGCAACTCACAAAGAAATCAAAGTTGTTTTTGACCAGACCGGTACGCCGACTTATGCCGCGGACCTTGCAAAAGCAATCTATGAGATAGCAATGAAACTCCCGACGGAAGAAGTTAAAAAAGGAAAGGGCGCAGTTCAATCCGGAATTTCAGAAGAGGCTGTAAAGTATTCGGGAATATACAATTACACAAACGAGGGCGTTTGCTCCTGGTATGACTTTGCGGTTGCAATAGGGGAACTTGGAAAGAGACGGTGCAAGGTTAATCCGTGTCATTCGGACGAGTTTCCAAGCAAGGTAAACAGACCTTCCTTCTCTGTTCTGGACAAGACAAAAATTAAAAATACATTTGGAGTTGAGGTGCCGTATTGGCGTGATTCTCTGAAGGTTTGTATAAAGAATTTACTGTCTCCGGAAAAGAAAAATGTTGGCGGAAAATAGAAAGCGGAGAGTAAAGAATAATAAGAAAATAAGTTCTGTGCAAGAATGTAATTAATAGATATTTAATTGATTAACATTGCCTTATGAAAACAATAATGATAACCGGAGGAGCAGGATTCATTGGCTCCAGCGTGGTAAGATTGTTTGTGAAGAAATATTCCAAAGTTCATATCATTAATTTTGACAAGCTGACTTATGCGGGAAACCTTGAGAATCTGAAGGATATAGAAAAAAATAAGAATTACACGTTTGTAAAGGGAGACATCTGCGATTTTAAACTTGTGCAGGAGACTCTTAAGAACTACAATGTTGAGGGCATAATTCATCTGGCGGCAGAGAGTCATGTGGACAGGAGCATCAAGGACCCGTTTATCTTTGCAAAGACAAATGTGATTGGTACGCTGACATTGCTGCAGGCTGCAAAAGAGTATTGGGGCTGCACCCTTGATAACAAGGAGGTAATGAGTAAGTTGCATAGATTTTATCATATATCCACCGATGAAGTTTACGGGGCTTTAAAATTTGATAAAACTCTGTTCACGGAGAAAACCAAGTATGATCCTCATAGTCCTTACTCCGCATCAAAGGCATCTTCAGACCATTTTGTGAGAGCGTTTCATGATACTTTCGGACTTCCTGAGGTTATCACAAACTGCAGCAACAACTACGGTCCCTATCAATTTCCCGAGAAACTGATACCTCTGTTTATCAATAATATAGAGCACAATAAGCCGCTTCCCGTCTACGGAGAAGGAAAGAATGTGAGAGACTGGTTGTATGTAGAGGACCACGCAAAAGCAATAGATTTGATTTTCCACAAAGGAACCGTGGGTGAGACATATAATATCGGAGGCTTTAACGAGTGGAAAAACATTGATCTGATTAAGCTGGTTATCAAGATAGTAGATAAGGAACTTGGGCGCAGGCCGGGAGCTTCATTAAAGTTGATTTCTCATGTCGCCGACAGGGCGGGCCATGATTTGCGTTATGCAATTGATTCTTCAAAACTTAGGAAAGAGCTTGGCTGGAAGCCGGAAACCGCTTTCCCTGAGGGAATTCAGAAGACGGTTAAATGGTATATGACACACAGAGAATGGGTTGATAATTGCACCAGCGGAGCTTACATGAAGTATTACAAGATGATGTACGGAAACGGAAAGTAAACCGTACACGCGGATATTACTGTTGGAATAAATTTTTATAAAAGATATAGTTACATGAAATTTTTTATTGATACTGCAAATCTTGAGGATATAGCTAAGGCACAGTCACTTGGAATCCTTGACGGAGTAACAACAAATCCCAGCCTTATGGCAAAGGAGGGAGTGAAAGGACAAGAACAAATTTATAATCACTACAAAGAAATTTGTAAGATAGTTGACGGCCCTGTGAGTGCGGAAGTTTTTGCAAATGATTTTGCCGGGATGATTAAAGAGGGGACTGCGCTTCATGAGCTTTGTCCGGAAAAAATTACCATCAAACTTCCTTGCACAGAAGACGGAATCAAGGCGGTAAAGTACTTTTCCAAGTCCGGCTATGATACTAATTGCACGCTGGTATTCTCTCTTGGTCAGGCACTTCTGGCCGCAAAAGCCGGTGCTACTTTTGTGAGCCCTTTCATCGGAAGACTGGACGATATAAGTGAGGACGGCGTTGGTCTTGTAGCTGATATTGTAAAGATGTATCGTGCCTATGGATATAAAACACAGGTACTTGCAGCATCTATAAGACATACCCGCCACATTATCCAAGTTGTACAGGCCGGAGCGGATGTAGCTACTTGTCCTTTGAAGGCTATATTAGGCCTTCTAAACCACCCGCTTACAACAAGCGGTCTTGCAACCTTTAATAAGGCTGCAGAGTCAATGAAGTAATACCTGTCGCGATAAAGATGGTGTTGCTGATTGTTAATTGTATTTAATGAGCAACTTAAATGGGTGATAATCTGAAACAGACGGCAGTGTCCGGCGCCAGATGGGGGTTCATAGAGAATATTTCCTCTATGGGTATCACGTTTGTTGTTGGGATTATTCTTGCCAGAATTCTTTCTCCTGAACAGTACGGTTTGATAGGCGATTTGACAATATTTATTGCCATCTCTATATCATTGATAGATAATGGTTTTTCTGCTGCAATAATTAGAAAGCAGGAGCCAACCAAAGAGGATTTGAATACCACGTTTATTACAAATTTCGGGATAAGCATAATTTGTTTTATTGTTCTTTTTGCTTGTGCCCCGCTGGTTTCAAATTTCTTTAATGAGCCGCAGTTGACATTGCTTCTAAGGGTACTTAGTTTTATTCTTATTGTCAATGCCGTCTCTATTATTCAGCGTGCTCTTATTGTAAAAAGTGTTGATTTTAAAAGACTTACTGCGTGTACGGTTACATCTTCTCTCTTAAGCGGTATAGTGGGAATTTGGATGGCGCTGACGGGATGCGGGGTATGGAGTCTTGTAGGGCAGCAGGTTTCAAAGCAAGTTGTAAATTCTATAATGCTTTGGCTGTTAGGAACATGGAAACCGAATTGGAGATTTTCAAAGAAGAGTTTTAAAGAACTTTTTTCCTATGGTTCCAATGTTATGATTACCGGTTTGCTGGATACAATCTTTAAGAATATTTACTATCCTGTGGTTGGCAAGTCGTTCTCTATAGGTCAGTTGGGACAATATACAAGAGCGGACCAGTTTAGCAATGTGACTTCCAATAATTTGACAATGGTCGTTCAAAGAGTAAGTTTTCCCGTCCTTTCCAAGACACAGGATTCTGATGAAAGAATGTTGAATGCATTTAGGAGTACCATTAAGGTCACCATGCTGATATCGTTCTTTATAGCATTTTGGCTGTCAGCCGTTTCACAGCCTCTTGTTGTCGGGCTGATTGGAATGAAATGGTTGCCTGCGTCTTATATTCTTCAAATTATTTGCCTTGCGGGAGCGTTCTTTCCAATTCATGCTCTCAATCAGAACATCCTTCAAATCAAAGGGAGAATGAAACTGTATCTTGCATTGGAGATAAATAAGAAGATATTGTTGGCAATATCAATTGCAATCGGAATAATTTGCTGCAATGTTTATGACAAGGAGTTTGGTCTAAAGATTCTTTTGTGGGGAATGGTTGCGGTCTCTATAATTGTGTTCTTTGTAAATGCTTATTTTTCAGGGAAATATCTTAAGTATTCCGTATGGAGACAGACCAAGGACATAATACCTTCATTTTTTATTTCCCTGGTTGTTGCGTGTATTATCGGACTTATTACCGCCGGATGTGTTTACTTGTTTAGAATTAAATTTGGATGGCATAGCCTAACCCTCACAAATCTTGTGGCCGTTGCTATTGGCAGCTTTACGGGACTTCTGATAATGGCGGGCATTTATGCAATGTTTCCGCGCAAAGAATACGATGAAGTAAAGAACCTTATAAAGATATGGAAATCAGCTAAATTGGAAAAATAAATGGATGCACCTGTTGCTGCTATAATCACGACGGTTTATAACAAAGAAAGCTATCTGGAAGATTGTCTGGAATCAGCCCTTTCTCAGAGGACTAATTTTCCTTTTGTAATAATAGTTAGCGAAAATTGCGGTCAGGACAATTGTAGGGATATCATCAAAAAATATAAGAAAAGATTTCCATTTGCCAGTTCAGTCCAAGGCACTAAAGGAAAGGGTTTTATCCCCTTTATTGTTGATTGCAGTCCGTCTAAAAACATCGGGCTTGTTCCTAACTATTATTGGTGTTTAAGCCAGGCGCTTAATCTTGGCGTCAAGTATGTTTCCTTTTTGGATGCAGATGACATTATTGTAGATGCATATAAGTTGCAAGACCAAGTCAATTTCTTAGAGAAAAATTCCGAATATCAGATGGTTTATTCTGATAATATTTGCGTTGGAGCGGATGTGGATTATTCTCAGGCTGTTACAATGGCAAAGCAAAAACCTTATAAACATTCCGGGATTCGTCTTACGGCTGCTTACGAAACACATTATCTGCCCGAATTTGAAAATTCCGGGATAACCGTGAGGTCTATGTTAACTTCTAATAACCCGTGTGTCGCCGGGGCAGCTTGCTTTAAGACAGAATACTTGTCATTCTTTCCCGCCTCTGTTGGTGATGCATCTGAGTTAGTGACTCCCGATTTGCCTGTATGGCTGGAGTTGCTTAAATACGGGAGGATTGCAAAAGAAGATAAGGTAACTTTTGCCTACAGAGATTTGACCGAGAGCGGTAGCCGGTCTGTTGATATTGAAAATACAGAGAGATTTCAAAGAGGTTCTATGAACATTAGAAATGGATTCATTGATAGGATGTTAGATGAAATTAATGCCAACAATGATTCCAATACTGGAGACATAAAGGTTGGCGACGGAACGCATTTAAAAATATCGGATTTGCAATCATTGAAAAAGGGATCAGAGAAATTTTATTACGGTAAGATGCTAAGGGCATACGCAAAGAATGCTCCCAAGAAATATTTTAGATTTGTCGGCAAAGCATTGAAAAAATATCCCGAGTTATTGTTTGCCAATGATTTCTGGCGTTCTGCCGGAATACGTATTAAAAAGTTTGTTTCATAAATGCTATTTTTTATATTATGAAAAATTGATCTATGATTGAACAATCGGTTAACAAAGAAATACTTGAGGATGGTGTCCCTATGCCCGGGAGAATTTGGGCAGTGCTCTCTTCCGCTCTGACTATTTTTATGTCATGCATAGAGGGCAGCATTGTGAATATTGCACTTCCGGTTTTGGCAACTCAGTTCAATGTCTCTTCTTCTGCCTCTATCTGGATTGTTAACGGATATCAGTTAATGACGGTAATGTGTTTGTTGTCAGTTTCTTTCCTTGCAGACTTAAAAGGTTTTAGAAAAATATACCTGTCGGGAATAGCGCTGTTTGTGATTGCCTCTTTTTTGTGCGCTGTTTCCAATTCCTTTTCTATGCTGGTGATTTGTAGTGCTTTCCAAGGAATTGCCAGTGCGGGAATTGTTGGAGTCAACATCGGCATGCTAAGGGAAATCTATCCTAAGAGGTTGCTTGGTAGGGGAATAGGACTTAATGCAATGGTGGTTTCTGTTGCAGCCGTATCCGGTCCATCAGTTGCAGGGGCCATACTTGCCGTTGCGTCATGGCATTGGCTTTATGCCGTAAACATTCCTTTTGGCATTCTTGCTTTAATTCTGGGATACAGGTTCTTGCCGCGCAATGAGAAAAGGATCAAGGCGGAGTTTGACGTGTTGGGTGCGGTGCTAAATGCGCTGCTTTTCTTCTTGCTGATTTACTCTCTTATGGGATATGCTCACGGAGAAAAACCAATTTTTGTAATTATACAACTTGTCGCATTGCCTTTTGTAGCAGTTATTTACTATCGCAGAGAGAACAAGATGAAGAATCCCATTTTCCCTGTGGATTTGATGAAAGTTCCAATTTTTTCCAGAAGCATCTTTACAAGTAATTGCTCTTTTGCAGCGCAGATGCTTGTGCTGATTTCATTTCCCTTCTTCCTTCAATACGTTGCGGGAAAATCTCCTGCAATGACCGGTCTGCTTATAACTCCTTGGCCTGTAGCGGTCTTAATAACAGCACCAATTGCAGGATTCCTGCTGGAAAAAATTCATCCGGGAATTTTAGGATTTATAGGTATGACAATATTTGCCTGCTCGCTGTTAGCATTAACTTTTCTTACAGCTGATTCTTCTTCCCTGAGAATTACACTTAATCTTGTTGCGTGCGGTATAGGATTTGGCCTGTTCCAAACTCCAAACAATACTACAATCGTTTCAACCGCTCCGGCTAATAGAGGAGGGGCTGCCAGCGGCATGATAGGTGTTGCGCGCCTTATGGGACAATGTTTTGGAGCGGCACTGGTTGCTCTTTTCTTTAAAATTGTGCCGGACCAGGCGTCCTCTATCAGGATTTGTCAGTACATCGCCTGCGGTTTTGCCGTCATAGCCGCTGTTCTCAGCCTTTCCCGTGTTAAATATGCCGTTTCGGGAGAAAAATAACTTATTCATGCATACCGATGTTGCAAACACATTTTTTAGTACTCGTCATATTGTAATTTTTCATCATGATTTTTTGACCCCGTGCCAAACCTATATGCTATTCCAAAGTAGATTATTCTGAATGAACGTCTTTTTTCAATTCTCTGTTTTATTTCGGGCGTGTCTATAATCGTAATATTTTTATAACTATTAAACAGATCAGTTGCAGTTGTTGTTAATGACAGATTCCATACAGGTATATTGTATCTGAGCCCGGCATTGGCTATGAAGTTTTGATTATGTTTCCCCTGTGGTGTTATATCGGATGAGTTGTAGCGTGTATTTAATTGAAACACAAGGTTCTTTGTGATGTCCGCGTTTCCATTGAAAGAAATATACCACGCAATGGAACTCTTTTTGTTTGAGTATCCTATGTCCGATGCGTCAATTTTATTATAGAAAAGATTGGAACTTAGATTGAATGCTATACATTTCCCTACGGATGAATTTAAAGTAAGTTCTGCTCCGGCTGCGTTGTTGGAGGACATATTCTGTTTAGTTGTTTTCATTATGCCTTCCCCTGTCGTAATTGTTATATCCGTGATTTTATGATATGTATATCGATAATACGGTGTTAAAATCAATGTAAGATTTTTGCGTTTGTATTGCCACCCAAATTCAAGTGAGTGAATTTTTTCTGGTCTTAGATAAGGATTGCCTGCCACAATATTATAAGGATCCTGATATTCCGGGAACGGATTGAGATCCTCACCCTCAGGGCGATTGATCCTTAGCGAGTAATTAAATTGCAACTCGTTCTTGTCATCCAGTTTTAATGAGGTGTGAATCGTTGGGTAAAAATAAAAGTAGTGATCCTTCACTATCTCTTTAAGAGTAATAAGTTTTGAACTGATATTGGATTGTTCTCCTCGTATGCCAGCTATAAAACCGAATTTTCCCAATGATTTTTCATAAGTGACATATACAGAATTGATGGTTTCATTAAAAATATAATTGTTGCTCTTGTTAAGGTTCTTTACCCACTCTCCGCTTATAGAGTCCTCTGCGAAGTAACGCATATCGCTCTTATCCAATTCGGCCTCATATCCGATCAGGAGCTCGTTATCATTTGCCATTTTTGTGTCATAAATGGCGCGTATTAAGTTTTCTATGGTTTTTTGTCTAATTCTAGTGTTGTCTTTGGTAAGATATGTTGTTGGGAGCATGTAAGTATTTGTATACAAATTCCTTTCCAATTCGTTCTCGAAGGAACCTGTATAATCTATGGAGAAAGTTTTGTCTTTGGAAAACGTATGAGTGTAGGATGCCGCTCCCTCTCCGGAATTTTGATTCTCATCATCATGCCGGTATCTATCTAAATTTTTTGACGTTACCGCATTGTCGTCTTGAATAAGATTGTTGTGTTCCCTTCTTGGAAACGACATAAAGGTGACGTTGTAACTTATTTCGAAATTGTCTTTATGTGTGGGATTATACTGCGTTGCAATGCCAAAAATATGAGATGTTGATGGTGCGCGGCTAATTGTATGCTGGCTTACAGAGGTCTTTACGCCCAATGAATCTGTCAATGTCCTGTCGTTTTGGACATATCTGTCGCGACGATCATGTCTGTAATTGTAACTGCCTGTTATGCTGAATTTCGGGACCGTATAGCTGATGAATGCTCCGCCGTTGTATCTACCGTGGTTTCCGTAATTTGCGAGCACATTTTCCGTAATGCCGAGAGCTTTATGCTTCTTTGTTATAATGTTGATAATCCCGGATGTACCGTCTGGTTTATAACGTGCTGAAGGATTAGTGATTACTTCGATTTTCTCTATTGAACTTGCCGGGAGTTGCTGCAGTACAGTTCCCCTGTTTGGACCCTGCATAAGGATGGATGGTTTACCGTCAATTAACACAAGGACATTTTCATTACCGCGCAGAGAAATATTTCCTTCCGCGTCTACCTGAACGGAAGGGATATTTTGCATTAGATCACTTACAGAGCCTGAGCTGCTTCCTATATCAGAGTTTATATTAAATACTTTTTTATCAATAGTTTGTGTATATGTAGAACGTTTACCTTCTACATATACGTTGTCTAAAATTTCGGCGGAATCGTCCAGTATGATATTGCCCATTTCAATACTTTTATCCGAACCATCTACGGAAATAATCTGTGAGCGCGAATCTTTTAAACCCACGTAACTGTATAATATATAATATGTTCCTATAGGTATGTTTTTAAACTGAAAATGCCCCGTCGAATCGGTCAGCAATCCGGCAACGGGCTTTGACGTCTTGCCGTTATATAATGCGACCGAGATATATTCTATCGCCCGGCCGCTATTTTTTCCTATTACCTTACCTGAAATTCTGCCCGGCCCATTTTGAGCGTAAAGTACCGCGTGCAGGCATACTATTGCTACTAATACAAATAATACAAAAATTTTTTTAGACATTGCTTTTGTTCATTAATCATGCGACAAAAGTATGTGGCGTTTTTGTAGATATTTTGAATATGCTCTCTAAATGTTTATTTTTTTATTTGAAATGTATTGTAAAGATATGTTTATTGCAGGAGAATATATAAGCTAGATCCCATTTGTGGTAATCGCATATTGCTTTTGCAATAGATAATCCGAGGCCGGTGTTGCTGTGCTGAAAATCAGCTGTGTGGTGGAAGCGGCTGAAAAGATTTGTGCTGTCAAGCGGGCCGTTTTTTGCATCATTTGAGATAGAAATATAGTCTGCTGTGGCTGAAATAATTATTTCTCCGTACGGCACCGTATTGCGTATTGCATTAATCACCAAGTTATTAATCAGGCTGTCCATAAGAGATTCATTTGCCGTTATACTAAAGCCATCCGATTTATCCTCAAAAATGACTTTTCCCCGTCCTCTTAAATCATTATAGACCGGCAGCCTTTTCCTTATGAATCCCGACAGTTCAATTGTTTTATTTACAGCAAATTGCGAGTTTTCCATTTTGGCGAGCATGAGCATGTCCTTATTAATTCTCCCCATCTTTGTGACGATACCATATATTTCAGAAACCAGTATAAATTGTTTACTATTCAAATTTTCCTGCATTAGTAGATCCATCTTGCATTTCACTATAGCCAATGGGGTTTGCAGCTCATGCGATGCATTTTCAGTAAACTGTTTCTGTGTTTTGTACACCGTTTTATCCCTGCTGATCAGTTGACTGACGGCTTTATTCAGTCTTGTAAATTCTGTGATGTTACTTTCTTCGAAAACAGGAATTTCACTCTGCTCCAAATTAAATCCCTCCATTTTTGTGAGCGTATCGTTAAACGGATTCCATAATTTACGCGTAATAAACTTTAAGGTTATGACCATGGACAGGCCAAGCAGAACAATTATAATTGCGTACTGAATCATAACCCCCGTCATTATGTCTTCTTCAAGGTCGGTTGATGAAATATTCTGTGCGATTCTTTCACCTTTGATTACATCCATTAATTCTTCCGCGTAGTAGGATCTTGTTAAAAAGTAAAATACGGGAGTTGCCAATAAAAATATTATTACCGTAAAAACTATGAATTGTCTTAAAGTGCTGTAAGACAAATTTTTGCCACCAATAAAACCGTTCATGTCGTATAATTTTATCTTGCCTATTTATGCATTGATTATTTTTCGTCCCATTTATAGCCGCTGCCATAAAGTGTTTTAATGTAATCTCCGGCGCCGGCTGACATAAGTTTTGCCTTTAAATTTTTTATATGCGCGTATACGAAATTGTAATTGTCCATCATATCCGCCATGTCACCGCTAAGGTGCTCTGCCATAGAACTTTTTGAGATAACCTTATTTTTATTTTCTACTAAAAAAAACAGCAGTTCAAATTCCGTTTTTGTAAGTTCTATTTTTTTATCAGCGACGGTTACCGTTCTGCTCAGTAAATCTATCGTGATATTACCGGCTTTTGTAATATTATTGTTCGCAAAATTTTTTCTCCTTATGAGTGCATAAATTCTCATGCTTAATTCAGGCAGACTGAACGGTTTGGCAATATAATCGTCCGCCCCAAGTTTAAGCCCCTCAACCTTGTCATTTACAGAATCTTTTGCGGAGATTATTATTATTCCAGCCTGAGGGGAGTTATTTTTGATGTGGCTGAGTATGTCAAGTCCGTTACCGTCGGGTAGCATTAAATCCAACAGAATGCAGTCATATTCATACATTTCACTTTTCTCTACGGCTTCATGGAATGTAAAGGCTTGTTCACATAAGTAATCTTTACCCAAGTACTTTATAACGCTGTCAGAAAGTGTTTTTTCGTCCTCTACAATTAGCAGTTTCACGGTTATGTCGATTAAATTTGTAATCTTATTTGCCTTATTTTTTTATGTCGGTTTTTTTTCTATTTAGAATCTTTGCCATCCAAAGTAAAATTACTATTAATGTACAATAATAACAGTAGATTTTGTAGACTTTCTGTGGACAATTAAACTTTTCTGCCGATATAAAAGGCATAGCCATAATAATCTTTATACTTGTTGTACAGAGATTCTTCTCGTTGTGTGTTTGCCACCATGTCCAGTGCAATCTGCTGCCTGCCGTATTTTTTCAGGAACAATTCTCTGGCAGTATGTTGCGGAGCGTAATACCCTTCCAGCCAGCAACTTTCCGGGACGATAAAATGCGCTACGGCTTTATAACCGGCCTGTTCCATCTGTGCTATTTTTGTTGAAATAACATCAATCTCCGGATAGGCATCCATCCAAAAATCGTAAATTTCCTTAGGACGCGTCGGCGTAAACCATGTTGCTTCTGAAACGGCAATATAACCGCCCGGTTTGATGAATTTATTCCAATCGTTCATTCCTCGCTTGAAACCGATATGGGATATTGCCCCCTCGGACCATACAAGATCAAATTGCTCTTTTTCAAAAGGCAGAGCATTCATGTCGCCGACAATGGCGTTTATGCGCCCTTTATAACCATGCTTTTCAGCATTGACCTTCAGTTTATCAATGAATTTAGGGAAGAGATCAACAGCGGTTATATGACCCTGAATATGTTGTGCCAATGTCATTGTTTGTCCTCCCGTACCGCATCCAATGTCGGCAATTAGGGATTTTTCTGTCAGTCCTTCAATAAAACTTAAGGCTTTGGTTGTCACCTCCGTGCTGCCGGGCCCCTGCCTTTCAATATTTGAAAAATATTCGCATATAAGTTCGAATTGAAAATTGTGAATTGATTTATTATCGTTACTCATGATTTTAATTTTTTTTGTAATATCTTAAAATAACGGAGTGCAAAACTTAGCCTTCCTTATTTTGATATTCATTGTTGTTTTGAAAATATATAATAATAGAAAGCTCCCGACAGATTAACTACTCGGGAACACAAACAGAAGCGCAAACTGTAAAGGAATTACAGATTGCACTCTCTCACGGAATCCTTCCTAACTTTAGAAATAAATAACATCCACCTGATTTAGTTCCGCAAAGGTATAAAAAATAATCGTTCGTTTTTATAAAAAGTGTCCGGAAACGGACATATTGTAAAATACTCTTTTATTTGATAAAAAGTCTTACAAAAGAGGTGCTTGAGGCCGAGAAATCTGCTTATGGTAAGGTATTTAGAGTAATTTCACATGAGGTAAACAATACCGTTGCCGGCGTAACTTCCGTTCTTGATACGGTAAAAAGTTATGCGGGCGTAGCAAGCAAAAACAGTGAGAGTACAAGTACAAATGCAAATGCAAGTTCAAATGCAAATGCAAATGCAAGTACAAGCGTGAGTGATGCAGGGACTGTCGTGATAATGACGGATGTCTCACTTAATTTGCTGGAAATAAGCGATAACGGCGCAGGTATCAGCAAGGACACTGAACAGAAACTCTTTACCCCTTTCTATTCCACAAAGCCTAACGGACAGGGGATAGGTCTAATGACCATCAGTGAAATTCTTACGCGCCATAATTTTGATTTCTCTCTTAGAACTTACCCTGACGGGATTACCAGGTTCAGGATAAATATGTGCAGTAACTTTTTTAACTGAAAATGAATTTAAGGATAAACAGACCCGCAAGAATGTACATTGCAACATTAAGGTCCTTAAATTTTCCGGAAAGCATCTTTACGATAACATAACTTACAAGGCCTATTATCATACCGTCCGCAATGGATGATGTAAGGGAAATCATTACAACTGTCAGAAATGCCGGCAATGCTTCCGTCATATCTTCCAGATCTATTTTTGTTATTTCATCCATCATCAGTACCCCCACAATAACTAGTGGTCCTGTGGTTGCAGCTATCGGGATCATCATAAAAATCGGGGCTAAGAACAATGCGATAAGGAACATTATGCCTGCAACAAGGCTTGTCATTCCCGTGCGTCCGCCCTCTGCGATACCGGTTGCGCTCTCGGAAAATGTAGATACTGAGGTGGTTCCAAGAATGGAGCCGAGTGCAACTGAAAATGCATTGCTCATGAGCGCTCCTTTAAAGCGCGGAATATCACCGTTTTCCTTTGTTACTCCAGCTTTCCCGGAAAGTCCTACTATCATGCTCATTGTATCAAAAACATTCAGGAACAGCAGGGTGACTATTACCATTATCACATTAACATTCAGCAGTTGGCTAAAATCAAATTTCCAAAACGTGGGAGCCATTGAATGTGGTATTGACACAAAACTGAATCCCTTTGGTATCTCTGTGATATGTAACGGAATACCAATGAGAGTGAATACTATTATGCTTATGAATAATCCGCCGATAACTTTTCTGTGAAGCAGAACTCCCGCCAAAATGATTGTCGCAAAAGCGAGTATTGTTGCGGGGGTTATTTTGCCAAGTTGCACAAGAGTTGTCGGGCTTGTTACAACAAGTCCGGCATTTTTTAGCCCTATAAAAGCGATGAAAATTCCTATGCCGGCCGATATTGCGTGCCGCTGGCTGCCGGGAATTGCCATAAGCAGATATTTCTGGACATTAAATAATGTAATAAGCAGAAAAAGAATACCTTCTATGAAAACGCAGGTTAGGGACATCTGCCACGAGTAACCCATTCCCATCACCAGGGTAAAAGTAAAGAAAGCATTGATGGACATGCTGGGTGCCAGACCAAAGGGGAGTTTGGCAACAATGGCCATAAGTATTGTCGCGACAGCGCTCGTTATTGCGGTTGCCGTGAATACGGCTCCCTTGTCCATGCCCGCCTGTCCCAAAATAGCAGGGTTGACGGCTAAAATGTAACTCATTGTAAGGAAGGTTGTTAATCCGGCAACAACCTCCGTGCGCATTGTGTTTTTTTGCGCATCAAACCCCGTCAGTTTCTTCACAAAGTCCATGTTTCAAAGGTAACGAAAAATTTTTAAAGCATGAGAGAGAGAGAATTAACGGACAGTGACGTGGTAAAATTTTTATAAATTTGCTGTCGTAAGATGAAGTTAAAAAGTGCAACATGGATAGCATTAAGGAAATATTTAAGATTGGAAAAGGACCCTCCAGCAGTCATACTATGGGACCTCGCAGGGCTGCGGAGATTTTTAAAAAATCCGTCGGGAGTTTAAATGTATCATCTTATTCCGTTACTCTTTATGGCAGTTTGGCGGCAACCGGCAGAGGGCATTTAACGGATGTTGCTATCAAAGAGATACTTGGCGAGTGCAATATAATTTGGCAAACGGATGTTTTTTTGCCTCAACATCCCAACGGAATGTTTTTCCAGGCTTTTGATAAGGACGGCAGGTTGATAAAGAGCTATACTACGTTCAGCATCGGCGGAGGAGATATCAGCGATACCGGAAAAAGAGGTAGTGAAAATTCCATCTATCCGCACAGCAAGATGAAAGATATTCTTAAGTGGTGCCTGGACAACGGCATGACCTTTTGGGAGTATGTGGAAAAATATGAGGAGAAGGATATATGGGACTATCTTGCGGAGGTGTGGAAAATAATGATGGATGAGATCCAAAGAGGGCTTGATAATGAGGGCGTTCTTCCGGGGCCGTTGAAGTTTGCAAGAAAAGCCTCATCTTTTCATACAAAGGCCAAGGGGTATCAGGGGTCTATGCAGAGAAGGGCCATGACTTTCTCTTATGCTCTGGCGGCGGCTGAAGAAAATGCTGCCGGAGGGACTATAGTAACAGCTCCTACCTGCGGTTCTTGCGGCGTTTTGCCTGCGGTATTTTATCTGGATAAATTAAACTATGATTGTTCCGATAAAAAGATTTACAGAGGACTCGCGACAGCAGGCCTTATTGGTAATCTCATAAAAACAAATGCTTCCATATCGGGAGCGGAAGTGGGATGCCAGGGTGAGATAGGATCCGCCTGCAGCATGGCCGCCGGCGCTTTGGTCCAACTGTTCGGCGGCACTCCGATGCAAATAGAATACGGTGCTTCCATGGGTATAGAACATTTTCTCGGACTAACCTGCGATCCCGTAATGGGCCTGGTGCAAATACCTTGTATAGAAAGAAATGCGTTTGCCGCAACACGTGCCATTGATGCAAATGTCTATGCGCTCATGTCGGACGGGAACCATAGGGTAAGTTTTGATAAAGTTGTGGAGACGATGAAAAAAACGGGACATGATATCCCGAGTTTGTATAAAGAAACCTCCGAGGGAGGTTTGGCCAGCATATTTTTTTAATTTTATAACCGGGAATAAAACTGTCATATAATGAAAAATTTATTTAAATCTATTCTGTTTTTATCCGCTGTTTTGAATGCGTTTTTTCTTTTTATTCCAACGGCCGGAGCACAGGAAGCGCAGGATTCTATAAATCTGCATGCCGCTCATAATTACCGCAGTGCGCTAACGGAGCCGCAAAGAGAATTTAGGGGAGCATGGATTCATACTGTTGGCAACGGAGAATATAAAAAGATGACAACCGCGCAGATGAAGAGACACTTTACGGATTTGCTGGATTCTCTAAAATCCGTGAATATCAACGCGGTAATTTTTCAGGTAAGACCGCAAGCCGATGCTTTTTACAAGAGCAAATTGGAACCATGGAGCCGCTTTTTGACCGGAACTCAGGGAGTTGGGCCAAAGCCGGCATGGGACCCTCTGGAGTTTATGGTAAAAGAGTGTCACAAGAGAGGAATGGAGTTGCACGCGTGGTTTAACCCTTACCGTGTTGCCTCAAATGATGAACAAATTAATACATTGGCAAAGAACCATTTGTATCATAGGAAACCTTATCTTTTTTTGAGATACGGCAAAATGCTAGTCTTTGACCCAGGTGAACCGGAAGCGCGGGCGTGGATAATCAAAGTCATTTCCGATGTCGTAAGGCGTTATGATATAGATGCCGTTCATTTTGACGATTATTTTTATCCATATAAAGAATACGACAAGTCCGGGGCGGAACTTCCGTTTCCCGACAGTTTGTCTTTTGCCAAATATGGTGAAAAAGACGGTTTTACAGTTGATCAGCGTAATGACTGGAGACGAAATAATGTCTCCCTTCTTGTGAAAAATTTAGACAGTGTTATTAAATCTATTAAGCCGTGGGTCAAATTTGGGATAAGCCCGTTTGGCGTATGGCGCAATATTGCAAATGACCCTTCCGGTTCACAAACTCGGGCCGGCGTGCAGAATTATGATGACTTGTACGCAGACATAAAGCTCTGGGTAAAAAATAATTGGATAGATTATAATGTTCCGCAACTTTATTGGGATATCGGTCAGCCGCGAGCAGATTTTGAAACTCTAATTAACTGGTGGAGTCAAAATAATTACGGTGAGAATTTGTATATAGGGCAAGATATTGCTCAAACCGTTAAAGTTAAAAGTCGCAAAGTACAGGGAGCGTTTGAAAATCAGATGCCCCGCAAAATGGAGCTTGTGCGGACTACGCAAAACATTCACGGCAACGTGTGGTGGCCCGGATATGTTATACCAAAAAATCCCGACGGTTTTACCGATACTCTTAGAAAGTATCAGGCACATATCGCATTGATGCCTCTATACAAACACATTGATACTCTGGCACCTGCGCCTGTTGAAAAACTGAACTTTAGGAGAAAGGGAAATATTGTTCGCATAAGTTGGAAAGCGCATCGCACAAATGATGAGATGCAACGCGCCGTCTATTATTGTATTTACCTTAATGATGATACTTATCCTGTTGCTATCACTCAAAACACACATTATGAATTAGTGCCGGAAAGAATAGACAATTTGATAATTAGAGTCTCAGCGCTTGACAGAATGCAAAATAAAAGTTTGGAAAAAACATTGATAATTAAATAAGTGGGCTACAAAGCTTAAAGCGTCACGCCTTGAATAACTAATAACATTGACAAATTATGAAAAAGTTTTTATTAACAGTTGTATGTTGTTTCACAGCTATAATTTCTTTTGCTCAGAATGCAAAAGAAAATTGTTCTGCCAAAGATAATGTTGCAAAGGAGGAACAGGTTATTTTAGAAACGGCAACCGGAAGTATTTGCGGGAAACTGCTTGTCCCTAATGTCAATGTTAAATGTCCTGTAGTTCTGATTATTGCAGGCTCAGGCCCAACTGATATGGATGGCAACAGTGCGCTTTTTAAAGGTAAGAATAATTCTCTTAAGTATTTGGCAGAAGGGATTGCCGCCAATGGCGTAGCTTCATTAAGATTTGACAAACGCGGAATAGCGGGCAGTGCAAAAGCAGCTAAAAGTGAAGCTGATTTGAGGTTTGAAGATTATGTTAATGATGCTGGCGGATGGGTAGAGTTCCTTAAAAAAGATAAGCGTTTTTCAGGCATTTCTGTTGCGGGACATAGTGAAGGATCGCTGATAGGGATGATAGTTTGTTCTAAAGAGTCCGGTGTAAAAAGTTTTATCTCTATAGCGGGTGCGGGATATCCTGCTAATGAGATTATTGAGACCCAGCTGGCTTCTCAGCCGGATGAAGTGCAGCAGAATGTGGCCCGTATAGATGATTCATTAAAGGCGGGCAAAACCGTAAATGAAATACCCTCTTATCTGATGTCTCTGTATCGTCCTTCCGTTCAACCATATATGATATCTTGGTTTAAATATGACCCAAGAAATATTATCAAAACTCTTACGCTGCCTGTTTTGATACTGCAGGGAGATGCAGACATTCAAGTTTCTGTAGATGACGCAAAATCCTTGCAAACGGCATGTCCGGCAGCCAAGATGTTAATTATAAAGGGAATGAATCATATCTTTAAGGCATGCGATATCACAGATATTCAGAAGCAGCTTGCATCATTTGAAGATTTGTCATTGCCTGTAAATGCGGAGCTTGTATCTGAGATTTGCAACTTTGTTAAAAGATAATTTTCTGTTGTAAAATTAGTTTGCGCACAAACGCAGTTCTTGTTTATTATTAAACAATTATTGCGTATTGGCTTATTGTATCTGTAACAAAAATTTCTTACTTCCCTTATTCAAAATCTTATAATAATTATTGTTAATCACCCTTCCGTCTTCATACAATCTAAGCATCTGATGCTCGGATAATCTCTCAAATGTCTTTTTATCAATAAAGAATTGAATAGGGGCCCGTCCTTCCACTTCCGTAAACCCAAGTTTTCTGTAAACATTTCCGTTTGACCACTCTGTATCGGCATAAGTCATTATTTCTATCGGCCTATGTGACAGTCCCTTGCCGGGCTCAATCACACAGCCTCCGCCAAAACAATCCCCTTCAGAATTTTCTCCGCTCCATACGTCGTTGTTGGATCTTGAATCAAGATGATAAAGCCCGCTCATATTCTTGTTAAGAAGATTATGTGTAATAGCCTCATCTATAAACGCATTCAGCAACTTGCCCATTCCTCCTTCCACGCGCACATCAGGCATGGATGCATATCTCAGCCATTCATAAGATTGAAATTGAACAATATCCGTGGATACTTTTTCTTCCTCTGAAAGATAGGAGAAAAGATTTTCTACGCTGCGCAGCATCGGTCTTGGTTCTGAAAAAGTTGCAACGGCAACAATCTCACCGTTATAACTTAATGCATATCTGTATGCGCTTTTAACATAGCCGTACGTGTGGTACCTGTTTAAAAAATTTTTAATTTCTTCTCCGCATTCTTTGCCGGACAGGACTTTGCATTTCCTTGCAAAAATGCTTGTGAATTTTCCTAATCTCGACAGTATTCTTTGTTCAAAAAAATCTCTTTTATATCTCCATCTGTCCTCATAAAGATATAGAATGTCTTCAAACTCGCAGCTTGGAACAGCCTTGGATTTGCCTGTAATATAAACAGGTACAACTTCAAAATTATAATCTGGGAAAATAAAAGAGCCTCCCTTTTCTACGTACGGGACACTATTTCCATCTAAAAATCTTCTAAAGCTTATTTTTAAAGGATGTTCCATAACGCTCTCACAAAAAAGTGCTCTCTACTCTACGTACTGGAGAAAAGTTCGGTTTTTGTAGTTGTAAAGATAATGAAAAGTAAGTGAATCTGTCGGGAAATTAAATTTGCATAAGAGAAGTAAAAATTATACTTTTGCAGCCCTAAACGTTTGCGCTTTGCGTGAATGTGAGAGATCCGCTAGCTCAGTTGGTAGAGCACAACACTTTTAATGTTGGGGTCTCGGGTTCGAGCCCCGAGCGGGTCACGCGAAAAAAAAAGCAACACTGACAGTGTTGCTTTTTTTTTGTCGGCCCGCAGGCCCTCGCTTTATTTTGCCGCACATAGCGCGGCAAAATCGCTGTGGTTAAGCGCACTTCGTGCGCAAGGATGCACGCGCCTCTGGCGCGGCTTCGCAGCTAAGCTGCTCGCATATAGATTCTTACAATTAAGATTTTGAATTAATTATAACAAGGCAAAAAAGCTTTGCTTTTTTGCCCGCGACCGCAGGGAGCGTGCATCTCCGCGGCGGGAGCCGCGTAAACCACTAATTGACAGCGCGCTTTGTGCGCTGTCAACTGCATGCGGTGCATAGCAACGCATGCGATTCTCACTGTGTAGCCCTCCCCAAAAACTGGACGGTTGATAATTGAACAAAATGTTAACTTTAAAGTTTAAAGGGGAGTAATATGAAAAAGTCCAAACACAGTGAAAGTGAAATCATTAAAGCGGTAAAGGATTTGGAGGGAGGCATTTCGTCGGAAATCATATGCAGGGAACATGGCATATCGAGGGGCACCCTATATCATTGGCGAAGTAAATACGGAGGGATGGAAATGAGTCAGATCAAGCGTCTTAGAGAATTGGAAGAGGAAAACAGCAAGCTCAAGCGGATGTATGCAAATCTCGCGCTGGACAATGAGGTTTTGCGGGAGGTGATAGAAAAAAAACTATAGAGCCCGAGATAAAAAAAGAAATAGCAAGGGATCTGTCAGCCAGCAGAAAGTCAAGCATAACTCGAGCGTGCAGACTGCTGGAAATCAACAAGTCCTATTTCTATTATGTTCACAAGCGAGATGACAGTCAGGTGATAGAGTGCATAAGGCAGACGGCTACATTTGATGACGGCTTTTGGAAGATATATACCAAGATAAGGAAAGCCGGTCACATATGGAATCACAAGAAAGTGTACAGGGTGTACAAACAGATACATTTTAACAAGAGAGTAAGGCTGAAGAAACGTCTTCCCGTACGCATAAAGCAGCCTCTGTCAGCACCTGGGGAGCCCAATGTAACATGGTCCATGGATTTTGTAACCGACACACTAACAAGCAACAGGAGCTTTAGGGTACTCAATATAATAGACGATTATAACAGGGAGGCCATAGGACAGGAAACGTCATTGTCCATGCCTTCAAAGCGAGTAACAAGAATTCTTGAGAAAGTAATATGGATTCACGGCAAACCGCAGAATATTAGAGTGGACAACGGTACGGAATTTACATCGGGAGACTTCAGGGAATGGTGTGAAGGAAATGGAATAAACATATTGTATACACAACCCGGTAAGCCTACACAAAACAGTTATATTGAACGGTTTAACGGTTCTAATAGGCGGGCGGTACTTGACGCATATCTGTTCAGAACCCTGAAAGATGTCAGGGAGATAACCTCTCAATGGATGGATGAATACAACAACAATAGGCCGCATGAGGCACTGGGAGATATGTCACCAATAGAATATAAACAGGAAGAGATGGAATTATCAGAAAAAATATAAATTTGTGTTCAATTTAACATAGTCCGAAAATGGGGACACGCACAACAGTATGACTGCCATGCTGACGGTGAGCCACCTCAGGGTCGATAACAATTTCTTTTGTATCAGGCATATCGGCAGTGAAGTTACGCTTACGGCTAAGATGAACGCTGAGATGCTGACCAGGAACATAGTCCACCACCAACACCAACTCACGTTTCACAGGTTGCAAAGCAGGTTCGATGTTCTTGGTCAGAATAGGAAGATTCTCCTTCTTTATGATTTCTTCCTCTATCTCGTTGGCCTTCTGTTCTAGGTCTTCATTCACTGGAAGTCCTTCTTTGCGAAGGGTCTCCATGGCTTCGTATAATTTGACATGATTTCTTAATCGATTTAATATGATTATCAATATTAGCCTCAAACAATGTACAATCAGTATAGATTCGCAACAATGCGTCATCCACACTTAACACATACTTATTACAATAATGCCTAATCGCTTGGATTAAACTTCCACAAATAAACTGAGCTTTATATGCATACAGTTTAGTTTGATATGGAGAATAGACAGCATTGTGAGCAATTAAATTTCGAAGTCTGTATATAAGCGTAATATCATTACAAACCTCATTTTTAAAATTTATAAAACCATTTTTATCCTTATAAAATGCATCAATATGAATCAAATCACTTTTATAAACTTCATCATTCATTGTTTCTATTATTTGGCTTAAATTGCTAAAGAAATCAGCCAAGTTAATCCTATCACCTACATGTAAATTAAGCCTAGCTTTTTCTATTAATTCACTCGGAAAATCAAAAAAATTATCCTGTTCCTGCGTACAATTAATTAGATATAAATAATTATTTTTTGCCAAGGAATAAAACAAGTTACGAGACATGATCAATGAGCATAACAACTTTGAGAGATTAAGTATATTACAATCTTTCTCATTTGAAATTACATTAGCTCTGATTACGTCATTTGTTTTGAGAATACTTTCTAACGCAATCCAACTATATAATAATTTATCCTCCATATTGCTTGTTTCAACAGCTTTTTTATGCCAATGGGTAGCATTTGAAATTTTGCGAAATGTATCGTCTTTTATTGTTGTTGAAGAAGCGAACTCCGTTAGATAATCTGATAGTTGATCTGATATTCTTGTAATGTTATATGATTCAACATCCCTATAGAAAGCAGCTTTTGTTAAATCATCTTTTACGGATTCAGAAGACCCACATTCTTTCCCATCAATTGTGATAACTGCATATTGATTACTTATCGATATTTTTCTATCAGCTTCTATATTTAATGATAAGAAATCTATAATTTTATTTGCTATATCTTTGGCTTTATTTACAGATGTATAAAAGAAACGATGATTTGTTGGTATTGCTATATTGACAAAATCTAAAGTTTCGTCTGCATCTTCTATTTTGCTAAGATGTGGTTCTTTCAAATAAGTCGCTTTGTCTATAGAGTATAGATGAATACCTTGGATATGATAATCAATACTACCCTTTATACCTAATAATCTTAAAATAACATGACCCTCTCTTGGTTGAGTATTGAAGTGTTTCATAATATTATTGACGTACTCGATTGCATTACGTCTTTCTAAACGTTCACTAACGGCTTCATAATATGATTCTTTTGCGCTAAAATCATGAATAGACAATTCGTAAAAAGAGTCTTCTGCCAAGATTACACGACCTCCTTCTGCAACACATACGTTATACTCTTTTATGAGCCCACTAATATCCCTTACATCAATTCCAAGACAAACCAATTCTGTAACAAACAATTGAGTATAATTTCGAATTTTTTGCTTAATGTCTTCTGTAAACTCGTCATGTGTATTAATTACTTGCACTATTTTTTTGGACAATGCATTCAAATATTCAAAACTATTCATTGAAGTAAGAATATTCTCGCACATAGATTTTACATACAATGGAGATTCATTCCATTGCTTAAAAGCTAATGAGCATTGATTTCCATACAAACTTGAAAACACTACATCAGATTTCCTATTCCTACCAAGAATATCTTTAAACAATTTTCTATTATCGGCATTTTTAAAATTGTTATACTTGATTTCTGTAACAATATCGTTCAATATAAAATGAGAACTATCTAATTTTGTATCATACCTATTTAAGTCACATAATTCATTAATGTAACTATCCCAGTATTTCAGCCAAAACTTTAGTGGTGAATCTGTTGGGTATCTTAATATCTTTCGTAAATTGTCATTCATAGATTCTAACCCTTATTATATTCTATTTCAGTAATTGACGTTTCGAAATCTACAATCTTTACTTCATCATAAGTTAGGCCATATAATTTATAAACTATAAGGTCTATTTTTTGCTCCAAAGAGATAGTGTCAGCATTGGAGTCAATATTTTTAGCTTCAAGTATTTCTGAAACTAACGATTCCAATCTGATTTTGATGTCATCATTAATCAAAGGCAAAGGAAAGTCCTTGATATCTTGAACTAATATTTTAGGGAAAGCGCCCTTTGTTGCCTTAGGGGAGTGATTAAAATGATAATATGTTGCTAATTTTGAGTTAAGTATAGCTAACAGGCAATCAAGTGAGTGTTCATGGTTGTCTTTAACTATAATTATTGCAGGGTCATTGTATTGTTCTTTCTCAGTAACTGCGGCATATATTGAAGGATTTGTTATTTCTCTAACGAGCAATCTTTTTCCAACAAAATATATAGGATTTCTTGGATTTGCAATGCCATCACAATAATCAATGTATTCTTTTTTATTCCATTTAACCGAATATCGTGTTACATCTTCTCCCCACAACCATTCTTTAAGCCCTTCACGATATGATACATAATGATAAGCTCGTTTCTTAATTGTATCAGCTGATTGTCCCTGATATTTATCATATGCAATAAGTCCTTGACTTATAAGTGGAAATAACTGCTGAATAGTAGTTGGGCTTTTAATCATCTTCTTGATAATCTGAATCGTAGTTTGTTCCAAGCTAAATGCTAAACCCCAATTTTGATTCATTGCTAACAACTCATCTTTTTTCATGAACTCTCTTTTCTTTGCTAAGAGTTCTTCAAAAGAATTAATATTAGTTGTATTTCTATATCCTATTAAATCTGAACCATTTGTCTTTTGCCAAGTATTAATAGTGTTTCTTACAACAGCATTTTCAAATATAGGGAACCTTGTACAATCTAAAATTTCTAATACATTCCATCGTTTCAAAATGAGTTCTCTATACTTCTTGGCATAGGTATTAAATAAGTAAGTATTTGGTATAATATAGGATAGTATCCCATCCTTGGAGATTAATTTCTCTGCAATTTGTATAAAATAATAATAAATCTCATAATCAGGCACGTTACCTAAATGAGCGACTACATTTTTACGATAGTCACCTTTTATTGAAACGCCATATGGTGGGTTTCCAACAGCAATATCAAATCCTTCCTTCACGCCAAACATCCACTCTTTGTCAAAGAACGGAGATGATGTATTTTGGTCAAACATATCCCAATGCGCTAATAATTGACTTTCAGAACAATCAACAAAGCCCATTTCCTTGAGTTTATCTGCAATAGCTAAACGATATTCTCCAACAATTTGCTTGTACTTTCTTTTAGTACGCACGGTCTTTGCTGAAAAAATCTTATGGTTAGCAATTTCTAATTGTTTTTTCAAATCTCGTATAGCATCAGCACTATCAGCAAGCCCTATATTTGATTTTAAGCCAATTAATGTATTTGCCGCCACAAACTTAGCCTCCAAATTAGGCAAAGGACGGATACCGAAATTATCAGTAGGGTCTGTATTCGTATTCTGGTCAACAACCAATGAAATAAAGAATCGAAGTTTACTAATCTGAATAGCAATAGGCTGAATATCCACACCATAAATGCAATTTTCAATCAGGTAGAGTTTACGGGCATAATCCGGACGGTTTACACCTTCATCAAAACTGCGTTCAATGTCGGCTATTTGTTCTTGACGTTCTTCTTTTGTCGCACTCTTGAATGCTTCTGTTGTTTCATTGATGGCTTGATTCATCATCATATCCTTCCACTTCACATTCTCTGGGTCAATACGTCCGAGAATATGCACCATCTGCTGAAGGATACCCATAGGGAATGCGCCCGAACCACAAGCAGGGTCGAGAATCTTACAGTTATAAAGTGACTGCATGATAGCTTTGCGTCGATCATCAGTAAAAACAATTGGCTCATCCGTATATTGAAGTAACTGACGGAACTGTGGTTCAAGTTCTTCACTAACGGTACGTTTAAGGTGAGCAATAAGGCTTTCATCCACCATGTATTGCACAATCTCACGAGGAGTATAGAACGAACCTGTCTGCTTACGAGCTGTGGTTTGTGTTTCCGGATTGTATGCAGCCAATAAGTTTTCAAAGACCTTACCCAACAATTCAGGATCAAGCGATACCTCTTTATCAAATGGTGTATTCTCTTCAACGGTAAAGTTATAACGCTTTAGAATATCAATAATACCACGTGCCGATACCTTCTTCTTATTCTTATCACCATACCATTCAGAGAGGTCGATATTCTTACCCACTTCATCACCAAAGAAAAGAAAATCTGGAACAACAAGAGCCTTGCGCGACTTTTCTGCATCACTGAAACCATCGTAATACATTCCATTGTCCTTGTCATCCAAGCAGTCAAACAGACCGCCATTTAAGAATGGCACTGTCTTATTGGCTAAATCGACAAACAATTGTGGGTTACTGAAATAATCTTCATAACGCATTAGCTTGTTATTATCGAAATCTCCACGTCCATTACGGAAATGGCGTTCAGAAAGCTCATTGCTACCCTCAGCCGTGATAGGACTATTGAGCATAGCAAAGAATAGATTTTGAAGTATAGCTGGATAATACTTCGTATTCATTAACTTCCAATTAAAAGCTCCCTCTGTCTTATGTGGATTAAAATCTTTCAATAATGATTGAGTTATATATGGTTCATTGAAGAATTCTTCAGGTATAAGGTGACGTTGTTTCAAGAACCATACAAAGATGAGACGAGTGATTAAGCGAATAGCTCCTTCATTGTTGTATTTTGTATCATCGGTATCATCATTTATGCTATTTGGGAAACGAATAATCTGAATAGCCCATGCATACCAGTCGCTCAATTCATTATAGAACTCTTTAGTAAGCACTTCAACAGAGAACCGGCTATGCAAATCCTCATCATTCACCACACGACCTTTCTCATTCAAATACTTATTAGGGGTATAGTAAGCTATGCCTTTACCCAATAAATAACTATAACGACGAGGATTACTATAATTACGTGATATTCGATTTGTTTCTTCGTTTATATCAAGCGATATTTCGATAAAAGAGAAGCGATAGTTGTCACAATTGTCCTCTGGTACAAAAACAACCAAAGCACGGTCTTCCATTTCATCAGCCAACATTCGAAAAGCTTCTTTCGACAATACCACACGAGCATCATGGTGTGACGTATGTTTTATCTCATATACCACTAAATCGAGAGTTTCTGATGAACCTAATTTTACCGCCTCAGATGAATATTTCATCTGAGTGCTAAAAATAACTGATTCTGTAACAGGCTTAAAGTCGTCTGGTAAGAAATTATTTTGTAGGAATTGTATGAATTCCTGTCGATTATATGCTTTATTAAATTCCATAATACTTTTACTTTTGAAGTTCTTCACTTAGGATTAACGTTTCCTCGCTATCATCCACTTTGTTTTGTGTAATAATGATACGAGCCAAATACTCAGCTGTTATCTTTTGAGGAAGTTTAGTTGCATCTTTTAATGACAACTGATTAATAAAACGAATTTCATAACCTGATAAGGCATCAGCTTTGACCACTGCCATTAAATCAAACAGATAATCGGCTGAAAGAAGTTTGCTTTTCTGAAGTACTTTTATTTTGCTCACAGCATTCAGAATATCTTTTTCATTGCGGTCTTTCACATCGCTACTAAAAAGTGAAGCTTTCACCTTCTGATAGGTTACGTCGAAATACGCACTCAAATCTACTGGTACTTCTTCACGCTTCGCAGAAAAAAGTGAGAAGGCTTCCTCTGCTGATATCATAACAGGAGCAGCAGACTTACTTCCTATTTTAAATACAAAATCATTACCTTTCTTTCCGAACAACAGCACACCTTGCATCGGCTTTTCAATATTTCGAGCTGTTCGAGCACGATGTGGCATATTTAAAGCCTCATTAAAAGCTTCTGTACCTTTCAATTCATTGAGTAACTTTCGATAAGGGGTATCCCAAGATGTCTCTTCACTCTTGGCAAATTCCTTACGATAACGTTCTTTGAAATATGCCTGAACCTCTTCTTCTTTAGTCAACGCTTTGGTGTCTTCCCCCATAATGGCATGTATCATTGCCATTTTCAAGGTAGATATTTCTTTGGTACGGGTTTCAGTCTCGCCTACGTCAGTGGGGAAATAGTTGTATATATACAGTTCATCGAACACTTTTTTATTGATACGATTAATGCGTCCGATTCGCTGAATGACACGAGTAGGGTTATAAGGAATATCGTAGTTGAAAATAGCTCCGGCACGATGCAGATTGTAGCCTTCTGAAATTGCATCGGTGGCAACCAAAATATGATAATCATTCTGCTGCATAGACGGTTTTAGGCCTGCATCAAAGTTGGCTCTAATCCGATCTTTATTAGTTTGAGTTGCATCCGCAGATGTGTATTTCATTACTGGTAACCCAGCTCCTTGAAGCGCATCTCCCAGATAGTTGACTGTATCGGCATATTCTGAAAAAACAATCAGCTTGCGATGAGGATCGTTCTTCATCTTATCTCTTACGATATCGATAAAGGAGTCCAACTTCGGATCAAAGTGAATGGTATTGTCTGAACCGAACCATTGTTCACGCAAATTCTTTAGAAGTTGGATATCAGCATTCACATCTTCGATAAAATCATTCTTGATATACTTCATATCAATCTCAAAGAATCCTTTGGCTTCATATTTATCAAATACTCCTTGGATTTCCTCCCAATCATCATCAGAAGTATCATAGAAGTCACTTACATCGGGTAAATTTCCTTTCTTATATACTGGTATTTTCCCCCTTTTCTCCACCCATTTCAGAATGTGTTCGGAAGATTGAATCATATAACCTAAAGATGATTGGAAAGCAGCAACGGAACTCTCAAAACGGCTGACTAACATATGACGCATGAAATCGGACAGATTGCCCTGTCGTCCAATCAATAAATTAAATTTAACGCCGGTCTTTTCTTCCAATTCTTTAGCTAATTTTTCTTTCATTTCTTCGTGAACATACAAAATGGGAGAATAGCGAGCTGCCTTATATCTATAGACATCGTCCTTCGGGCCCTTGGACTTGCTAATACGATCCAAAGTGTTTAGATACAGATCTCTCAGATTGCTGAGATCGTATGTAAGTTCTGTAGGGTCGTTGGGAATGACGAGCTGTATATTTTGTTGTTTCAAGTCGTCTGCATATTCATCTATCTCCTGTAAGTCTAATCGTGAACGACGCACAACCAATGGACCGATGATGGAACGTATATCCTTTGATATATTTTTTACTTCACTCTTTATATCTTCCTCCGAAGTTGTTCCCTTTTTCTGCGCCTCTCTCAAATCTCTATATTTATCGATTAAATTTTTAAATGCAACGCCAAGATTCTCCACTGTTTTTAGAGTGGATCGTGAAGGTATCTGGAAAAGCTTGATTAATGAATAGATATCAGCCGGCTCATTGTTGAATGGGGTAGCAGTCAGAAGCAGGACTTTATTTCCCAAACATAAATTGTGAAGTAATGCATAGTCCTGTGTATATTCATTACGGAATCGATGTGCTTCATCTATTATGATCAGAAACTGTTCGTTATCTTTTACATGTTCCTCGTAATGAGCTAGCGCATCTTCTATTTTTCCAGCACTGAATACAGAGGCTGTAAATCTGAAATCATCTTTATAACCTTCCCATTGTTTACAAAGGTGAGGAGGACATACGACAATTGTTCTCAGTTTCAAATTGAGTGCTATTGTGGATGCTACAATACTTTTTCCCAATCCAACTACATCAGCCACAATTGCACCATTATGATTATCTAAAGCATTCAAGGCCATTTGAACAGCATCTGTTTGATATTTCAGATTTGAATATTTGGCATCAGTAATATCAAAAGGAGTGAGAAGGTCCTCTTTTGTAGGAATAGAAAAATATTCTCGAAGTACACGGATATACATCAAGTATGGCGAATAGATCTTATCATACCAAATGCGCTCCATTACTTTATTGTTCCATTCATCTATATTGCTCTTGTCTACAACAACAACAGAATCTTTCCAAAGTTCTTCAAAAATATTATGTCCTTCTTCATAATCTGCCTTATCATTAAAACGTGCATTCAATTCCAAACGGCCAGTCAATCCTTGATACGAAAGATTACTTGATCCTGTAATGACCACTCCTGGCAGTTCACCATCCTCATTCATCTGGTCGTTATAAGCAAACAGATACATTTTTGAATGACAAGGTTCAAGAGTTTTTCTAATTTCCAATGAGCCATCAACAATCTTTCCATAGAACATTTTGAATTGCTCCAGTTTCTCAGCAGTATCTAAAAAGTCTGTATCATTGAATATCTTAACAAATTGCTTGTAATATTCTTCCTTTATATTACTACGCGAAGGTAAAGACTGCCTGAAATTTTCCACCTCTCGAATATGTTTAGTAATCTGTAAATCTACGTCAAGACCTACAAGAATCCTAATATTCTTGCTCTTGAGGTTGTCTGATAACTGAACATACCCCGAATAATAAAAATATCCTACCAATATATCTACAGCATCCGTCTTAGGCAGAATGCCATTGATAATATCTGACAGGAACTTATCCTTGTTTGTTATAAAACTGCTACTCATAAATATTGCAATTTATTCTAACCTGATGATCTATTTTCGTTCGTGCTCATCCGTAATCAAGTCTTTCATATCAACTGAAAGAATTTCACCAATTTTTGCCAGAGTGGCAAGACCGGGTTGCAGCCTATTGCAAGCATAGGCATTAACTGTGCTAAAACTCTTGCCGAGCTTCTTTGAAAGCCACATTTGCGATATGCCTTTTTCTTCTAAAACATCTTTTATGCGATTTAATCTCATAATGGAATCTCTTTATAATGTGCTCCAAATATAGCGAATATTTTGCGATAACTGGCTTCTTTTTGAGAGAAAATCGGCTCCACAGCTCAACTAATTACATTTTTCATCAAAATCTATTATTATAGAGCCGACTTTTAGTTAGTTCTGATACTAAACAATTTATAATTGACAGAACAAATAATGCTGTGAAATTAATTTCAGTGTTCAACCAGTTGGCGCTATTTGATTCGGAGAATTGGCAAAAAATCATTCGGTACCTTGGACATTACCATCAAATTGCGCTATGGTATATATTTCTTACCTTTGCCTTGCTATTTAGAGGTAAAGTTCGAGGTCTTCATTTCTCACTCACACAATGATTTAGAGATTGCTAAGTTTTTGGCGGAGTGGATAGAAAAAAAACACGGTCTTAGATGCTTCCTGGATACGTTTATTTGGAGTAGTGCCGATAAATTGCTTAGAGATATTGATAATGAGTATTGTAAGAATGAAAGAGATGAAAAATCATATGATTATAAAAAGAGAAATTTCTCTACATCTCATGTCCACGCAATGTTGTCTATGGCAATCCTTGAGATAATGAATAATACAGAGTGCCCAATTTTTATTGAGAGTAATGAGTCAATAAATCTTAAAGAAGGCATACGTACTAGAACTTTATCTCCGTGGCTGTACGAGGAGATTAGTTTTATGAAACGTTTAAAGTGCATAATACCTAAAAGGTATTTCGATAAGTATGGTAATATTAATTTCGATTTTCGGAAGAATGGATCGTATCGTCTTTTTTCTGAATCAAAGGACAATAAGAATCTAAATATTGATTATGAAGTTAATACTGACAATATTGCTGAGCTCTATAGTAATGACCTAAATCATTCTGTCAAGCATAATACATCCCGTGATTATGGCTTGAATTGGCTTGATGATTTATATCAGAAAAAATATTTTAATAATGGAGTCTTTCGCAAAAAATTTATAATATGATTAATAATTGCTAGTATTTTGCACTGATTGTTTAATAGTATATAGGTTTATAATGTTTCCATTCATTTTTGCTGTATCCCCATGATTCTAGTAATTCTGCCAGTTGTATCAAAAGTTTCTCAAATACGTCTTTTTCAGCCGGCACATCCCAACTCCTTGCGTCAATAGGTTTATAGTATTCCCAATAGCATGTTAGAATAGATTGGAATAATGGTATAAATGTCTGATTATGAAACTTTGATTGATATTTTTTTATAGCACACATCAAATGTCTGAAACAAGTTTCAATCGATTCCGTGTTGCGTAAAATAATCATATTCGTAATTATTTTATAATCCGTTAAATGGTTTTGAATTCCTTTTAACTCTACTTCATAGGATAGCCTTTCAATGCCATTTCTAATTTTGACATTGTCATTAGAACATATTAAATATTTTATAGATTCTCCGCCTCTGCTAGAATTATATATATCCAAAAGTTGTTTTTCTACAATTTGGTAAGAAGGTTGTTTTAAGTACTATCACTTTTAAGACCGATATAAGTCTTTCTTAAGTTAAGGTTGTTCTTTCATGCAACCGCCACAGAATAGACATGGAATGGCGTCCTGTGAGCTATCCCCTGGTATGGCCGCATGTAATTGTACTTGTCCATGAATCTCATTATTCCACGATAAAGATCATGTCCGTTCTCTTCAGGAGACAGATAAATATAATTCCTTTTTATTGCAACTTATACACTGGTCTCTTTTACGATAGTATTACATTCTTTCCGAATAAAACTTTTCTTAAGATTGTACATGGGGAAATCTGTTGCGAGGAATAATTGAAAATCCAAAGTTTTCCGTCTGGAATATTCTCTCCAGCTTTCTTTCATTGCTCTTCCCGACGCTCGTAAAACGGAAAAAATCTGTCGGAAGTTCAAGCGTGTCTACAGCAATATACTCAAAAATCTGCCCCGCTCTCAGCAGGCCGGTCTTAGGAAATGTGATGAATTTTCGTTTGAAATAGACATTTTCTAGAATATTTATTTATCTATTTATTTATGTCTATATAAAAGAAAACAAGATGCTTATTATCAGGTATTTAAGTTTTTAGTTAAATACGGGGCTTTAAATACAGAGCCATTTTCTGCCACTAATAAAAAGATAAGATTGCACTATTATGGAAGTCTGTATTTTCTATATTTTCTGCCACCTATAGCCACAATTTCACCATTTTTTGCCATTTCTATAGTTGTTTTTTGTAGTTCTTTGATATCTGCGCCTGAAAGTCTTTCTCGTATAGAAGATATGCCACTATCTGGGTGAAATTTTAAATCTTCTTTTATTAGGGCCTTAAGGCAGTATGGTTCTATTGTTTTCAAGGTTGTTGGAATGTTTGAATTTGATGCCGCAATCAATTGTGGACTTACGAAGTATTTTGTTCCTTTGCCCTTACCACGCTTTGCAATTATACCAATCTCCAATAAAGCCTCAGTGTAGCTCCTTAACCTATCATCATTATGTAGTTGAAGTTTGTTAGAAAGTTCTATTGCCGTAATAGTTTTTGATTGGAGAATTAGGCCTAAAGCGATCAATCCTTTTTGTGAAACCTTGTACATGCTTTTTACATAATCACAAAGCCTTGATGCGTCTTTGTTTATTATCTCCCTTTTTATTACCACTCTGACCCTGTCATTTTCTTCATAAGGAATAGGTATATCCTTGCCTGCAGAAAGGAGAGTTTCATACATGAGGTCGTAGCCAGAACCTTCTTTTTCCATTAAGTGTAGATCGCAAAATATTTTTGCCAGGTGTACATTTCTTTGTATGCTAGTTTGGAGAATATTGGATGTTGTAACACCAATGGGAAATTGACCAGGATTAACGACTTCCATTCTGTCCGGATATATATCAATGAAAATATCGCCTCTTGTCGTATATGGTCTGTGTACTAACGCGTTACATAGGGCTTCTCTTACTACTTTTTCATCATACGCCGGAACGTTTTTCCTCCATAATCCAACGGAAACTTCGTTAATCTCTTTCCAGTCTGGTATACTAGACCAAACAGCTTCTAATAATTCCTTTGGATTCAATGAATAGTCATCCCACACAATTTTGTTAATCTTACTATCAGTAGAATCGTATTTAATATACTGAATGTTAGGACTATATAAAAGTCTTGACCGTTGCTCTCTAGTCCCAATCCACAATATGCCTAAATTAGTAAGAAAGCCTTGCGAATCCACCATGTCGTAGTAAGTGAGTAGCTCGTATGGCGTTTTATCTTTAACAAATTTAGAAACTCTATCAGAACCATTAATATCTTCTATGAACTGTGATATTTTTTGTGAATCACAGGCGTTCCAACTAACTTTTTGACTAACTTTTGTTTCCCAGCAGTAGGCGTTTTTGTCCCCCATTAAACGTTGTAGCTCATCTGGTAAGACAGCTCTGCTTTTATCATTGTCTCTTATGTAATATATCCCAGTTGTTGTGCAAGCAACAGATGATGCAGAAGGCAGCACACGTAGCACTATGAATTCGCTTCCGTTATTTGCTTTTTCAATGGTTGAACTTACCGCAACGTTTATCGTCAATTCTCTTATTCTTGTGGTTATTCTAGCATTAATTTCTTCTTGGATTTTTTGATCCCTTGGAGGCAGTTCTTCATTGTCTTCAATTCCAATGTGCAATTCACCTCCTTTTGCATTTGCGAATGCAACACAATCTTTTGCTAAATCCTTAAAATCAGCTGTTTTGCCAGTGACTTTTTTTAGTGATTTTTTATCGAATTCTAATCCCTCTCTCCTCATAATGATTGTAAAATAAAATGTAATTAACAACCGTAAAATTAATAATAAAATTTATTTAGGTTGCCAATTTGCATGCTCGCTTCGCTTGCATGCAATAGCGGTGCGGCACGAGTGCACCGCACCGCTTTGTGATTTACGCGGCTGCCGCCGCGAGGAATGCACGCGCTCCGCGCGGGCAAAAAACGCTTTGCGTATTTTTGCCTTGTTATTTTTTCTTATGATTATTTAATGATGTTAAATTTTCCGAAGAAAACTTTCCTGAAAACTGTACCTGGAAAAATCTGTCGAGAGTCCAAGCTGTGCGTGTCCCCATTTTAGGACTTGGTTCAATTATCAACCGTCCAGTTTTTAGGTAGAGCTACATTCCCACACTTTTCTTGTATTCCGATATTTTTATTTGCAACTCTGCGTAAGCATCGGAATATCTGTCACATGATTGCTGATATTGCTGCTGGGCATTAAGCAGATCGCTCATCGTTACAGTACCGGCATGATAGTAATCTTTTTCCAGACGGAGGTTTTCTCTGCTCTGGTCTATACTTTTTTTCGCTAGTTGCAATTGCTTATATGCATCGTCAACATCATTCCAGTTTTTTTGCATTCTAATCTCAAGCAGTTGTGTATTATCTGTTAATTGTTCGGTGGCGTTTTTCTCTGCTAACCTTTTTTGCTTAATGGCGTGTGATCCTCCCCACCAGTCGGAAATGGGTATGCTGATTGTAGCGAATGCTGTGCAGAAATTATTGTTCATCTCTTTCATGTCGTAGTAGTTATAACCAACTCCAATTCCTACGGAAGGCAGATTTTTTCCAATTTCCATTTTGCGTTGCAGTGTCATTGCTTCTACGTTTTTTTGCAGTAATTTATATTCTGGCGTACATAGCACAACACTGTCGTGATTTACTTTCAAAGAGGCTGGATAATCTGGAATTAAAGAAGGGTCAATATCTGTGCTGACGTCCAGGTCTTGTCCATTCATACCTATGTACTGGGCCATGACCATGCGTGAGAGCTTTAGATAGTTCTGTAATTTTATCATACTGCTGGCTATTTCATTTTCACGAATTTGAATTTGCAAAAGATCGTTACGCATACTCACACCTGCTTTTACTCCCATATCAACATCTTTCTCCAGAGATTTTAGCATATCATTTACGGCATCAAGAGTTCTACATTTATTTTTAAGACAGATGATTTGCCAATAATATTGTTCGGCCGTAAGTGTTACGTCGTTCAGGGAAGTCTGTCTTTTTAAGTGACTTACATCAACATTTACTTTTGCCAGTTTTACTCCGTTGGCTATCTGTCCGCCCATAAACACCGGTTGGATGGCTGTAAAGCCGCCCATGATACCCTTATCAAGCAAATTTACTGGAATTACAGACGGTATGCCTGCGGCAATATCACTCGGAATGTATTTTAGCAGCGATTCGGGCAATAGATCACCCGTATTAATATTTTTCTTGATCATATCTTTGTCGGATTTAAAACCAAAACCAGTTGCATTAATATGGGGGAAATAATTGGTAAAGGCTGCTTTTTTCTGCTCTTGTGCTTGTTCGATTATATTGTCTGCGGACCTCATATTTATGTTATGTTCTATGGCAAGTTTTTTTACCTGTTCAAGCGTTAGGTTTTGCTGAGCTATCGATATGGTTGATAGACATGACAATACGCATATTATGTATATTTTTTTCATTGTAATAACTTATTGCTTTTCTAATGTCAGACTTTTTTCTCTTTTTTTTGCAGATTTCTTTTCCATAAGCAAGTAGGCTATAGGCAGAACCGTGAGTATAAAGATCATGGTAATAATTGTTCCGTAGAAAATCACATTTCCCATAGGCGACCACAATCCGCTCCTTCCAAGGACCATAGGTGCTACACCCATTGAGGCTGCCGCCGAGGTAAGAAAAATCGGTCGCATACGCCTTTTTGCGCTTATATGTATAGCCTGGTGTGCTGGAAGATGTTGATTTTCACGTAGTTCTTCTGTATAATCATACATTATTATGGCATTACGTACAAGAATACCCATAAGCGATATTATGCCAAGGTAACATGTTACAGAGAAATCTTTCCCGGGAATAAGTACGCCCAGAACTGTTCCGGGAAGGACTAACAGCAGTGATATTAAAACCAATACTGCAGTTGAAACGCGGCGGAAGTGAGCAAGCATTAGGAAAAAGATAATTATGATACTGATTCCCAGCCCTCGAATGATTTGCGGGGTATCTTCATTGGAGCGCTCCAATTCTCCTCCCCAATCCAGTCTTACTCCATGTGGCATCTTGTTCTGAGATAGCTTCTTTTGAAGTCTGGCTGTTTCTGATATTACGTTGACGCCATCTGCGACATCAGCCATGACGGTGATTGTTCGCATTCCATTGCGATGGCAGATCTCTCCGTCTTCACGACGGGACATTACTTTGGCAACTTGTCTCAGAGGGATTGTCTTTAATCCTCCCGCAATGGAAATTGGTTCATTAGCAATATCGTTAATTGATGCTTGTTGGGCATTATCGCTTTTTAGTGTAACCGGAATGGCGTAGTCTCCGTCCCAAATGGTTGCTACCGGTATACCGTCACTATTATAGCGTGTTGCCATGTCAAGTTCAACTTGAGTATTAGTGATACCAAGGCGGCTGGCCTTTTGTTCGTCAAGTTTGATGGCAGTCGTAAGGAGCGGTTCATTTACATCATTGCGTGAAAGAATAAGGTTTCTGTCGGCGCGGAAGAGTGCCGTTAAACTGTCAGCTGTTTTTTTCAGTTGCGCCCAGTCATTTCCGCTTAACCTAACTTCAACATCGTTTGCGTTATCATTATAAGAGAGTTGCTTGAAGCGTATGTAGGCGCTGGGGAAGATGTTGGTATATTTCATGCGATAATCTTTCAATACAGCTACCGTTGCCTTATTGTCTTTTGTATTGACAATAAACTGAGCATAGTTTCTGCCGCCAAATTGAGGTGCGTAAGCAGCTTGAAATCTAGGAGAAGACGAACCTTTGAATGAGGCTACGGATATCACACGCCTATCTTTTCTAAGTTCGCGTTCCATAGAGTCCGCTATAGCTGCTGTTTTGGCAAGCGGCGTGCCGGTAGGAAGATATATTTCAACGGCAAATTGATTGCGCTCTGCCACAGGCATTAGCTTCTGTGGCAATTTGCCCATTAAAAAGATACTGGTGATTATTGACGCTGTAACTATTCCAATTACGGCATGCGGGTGTTTGAAACATAGATCAATAAGTTTGTCATAATACTTTTGTAGCATACCCAGAAAAGAGAATTTAGCTTTCTCGTTTTCATTTATTTTTTGTTTTATGGGTTTGCGGATAAAGTAGAATTGCATAAATGGTATGACGAGTTCTGCTACAAGAAGCGATACCATAAGGACAATGGTAACACTCCACGGAAAAAGTTTGAGAAAATCGTGATACATGCCTGTGGTAGTGAGCAACAATGGGAAAAAAGTGATGGAAATGGCCAATGTTGCTGTGAAGATTGATTTAAAGAAATGTTCTGCGCTTTCTATGCTTGCCCTCCATCTGTTCATGCCTTTAGCAAGCAGTTCCATATAGTTGTCTATTATAACAATGGAGTTGTCTACTATCATTCCAAGTGTAACTATAAGGGCGGCCAAGGTTACTGTGTTAAGCTCTATATTAAAGGCATAGAATAGTCCCAAAGAGATGAAGATACTTATTGGTATTGTACTAGAAGCAACTAGTGCCACACGAATGGGCATTAGCAGTAGTACTACAATCACTACGGCCACTATTGCAATAAAAAGTTCCTCCAGAAAGTTAACGACTGAATCCTGCACAACTATGCTCTGGTCTGTGATAGTAAACATTGTTACCTCCGTTGGCAGTTCTTTTTGGAATTCTTTAAGTTCTTTCTTTATTTTAGTTCCCATATCGGTTATGGAACGTCCCTTCTTGATTTCCACGCTCAGTACTATGCATTTCTTCCCATTGTTTGTCACAAAGCTTGTCGGTTGGGCGTATTCTTTTTTCACGGCGGCCAAGTCGCCTACCTTTACTACATTACCATTTGGACCGGAATATATTATCATTTGTTTCACATCGTTTACCATATTCAGAGAACGGTCTACGTGAATAGGGGCTTCATAAGAGGCCGTTTTTTGCATACCTGCCGTAGTGTTGAATCCTTTTGCCATCAGGGCTGCAGAGACAACACCTTGTCTGATACCGTATTGTGAAAGTTTTTTAGTGTCTACATAAACACCGATTTGTTCTTTCTGGCTCCCATAGACATTCATGCGTCCAACGCTCTCTATGTTGCGTAGATGATCTTTTAAATCATCCATGTAATCATTGAGTTCACGATAGGTTTTATCTTTGCTCTCCATGGTTATAAGCAGTGAAGAAGCGTCTCCGAAATCGTCTTGTACCTGTAATGCCAATACTCCCACCGGTAAAGATGATTTGAATTGTTGTACCCCCAGTTTAAATCGGCTCCAGAAATTTTCCTTATCGGCGCCGTTTATGTCGTCGTTTAATTCTATTTGAATAATGCTTAGGCCATTACGGCTGTATGATTTTGTTTTGGCTTTTTTGACTTCCTTGTATGTGAAAATGTAATTTTCAAGAGGTTTGGTGACCTGTTCTTCTATTTCATCGGATGACACTCCCGGATATACTGCGGCCACAATACCCTGGCGTATGGTGTAATCCGGGAATTCGTTTTTGTTCATTTTGATGAGGCTGAATAATCCAAATGCTACCAGTACGGAAGTTACCAATATTACTATATTGCGGTAATGCATTGACCATTCTACAATGCTACGTTTTTTATTTTTCATATTCCTTTACTTTCATTCCATTACTTACTTTCTGTTGTCCCTCCACAATTACTCTTTCCCCATGGGAAAGTCCGCTTTCTATCATAGTCCTGTCTCCGATATCATCGCCGAGGACCACATAAACTTTTTTAGCTTTTCCTCCCTTAACTGTCCAGACAAAAGGATTGTTGTCAATGTCAACCTGAATTATATTTGCCGGTAAAGATATGCCGGCAGAAATACAGTTTACGGATGTGTAAACATCGCATACCATACCGGGCAGTAATTTGTGTCCGGGGTTGTTTACAATAGCCTTAACCGTATAAGAACGGGAAATAGGGTCTGCATAGATGCTTTTTTCATTTACTTTACCAAAAAACGATACATTTCCCAGAGAGGACACATGGAACATGACGGATTGTCCGATGTGAATTTTCGCTATTTCCTCTTCCGGCACGCTGATCTTTACCTTTACTTGATCTATTTTGACAAGGTATACGATTTTCTGACCGGGGATCACATTCTGTCCAACCTCTGCATTTTTGCTGGCTATATAGCCGGCAAATGGTGCCGTCAAACGAGTATCGACCAATCCCTTGTGTGCTATTTTCTCAGAGGCTTGCGTCTGTTGCAGTACTTTTTCGGCCTGAGAAACCTTTGTCTCTACTTCCACCCATTTGATTTCCGGTAATGAACCGTTGTCATGCAATAATTTCATTCTTAAATAAGCATCCCGTGCCTGTTTTAGGGCATCTTGTGCCTGTTGGGTAGCCGCATAAGCAATTATCTCTGCATTGCGATTACTTGAAGCGTCAATTGTTCCTATGAGTTGTCCGGCTCTCACACTTTGTCCTTCACTAACAGATAATGTTCTTATGGTACCCATACCGGCAAAACTCAGAGAGGTCCCATTAAGTTCCTCAATAGTTCCCGCGTAGTTCTGCTCGTCCTCAACAGCAGATTTCTGAGTTGTAATAGTCTTCACAGTAACAACATTTTCTACTCCGTTACCTTTGTCCCCGCAACTGGCAAATAGGAAAACCATTACAGCCAAGGAGGTTTTTAATCCCGTTTTATTCATGATATATTTTTAATGCTTTTTTAATACTGGTACAAAAGTGATAGTAAACCGATGATTATATATGTCCCATTTTGGAACATTATATGCTTAAAGAAGAATATATCGCTATATCGGTAGAATTAGTTCTATTATAGAACATCCATATTTAGCATAATTGCCTAATTTTACAATCAAAATTATGATGTAATGAAAGACAATCATTCAATGACTGAAACGGAAATCCTTTTGGCAAAAGTGCCTGTTGAAAACAAGGTAGATCCTTACTATTCAGATGATGATCTGATGATTATAGACAATGCTAAACTTTTGGAGGGGGTGAAGAAGGTTAGGCCCAACATTAATATCATTGCCATATGCACTAAAGGAAAATTTGAGGCCTACCTGAACGGCAAGCCTATTGTTGTGCGGACTGCCAATGTGTTTATTTGTCCGCCGGAAGTTTCGCTGGCCAGCATAATGGTATCTCCCGATTTTGAATATTTGGCTTTATGCATAAGCAATTGTGCACTTCAGATAGCGCTCCGTTCCTATATTAATATTTGGAATCAATGCATTTATGTTAAAAAAACTCGTACAATAAAGTTATGCGACAAGGATATGGAGAGGTGTGAGAAGTTCTATGATTTACTCCATATATGTCTTGACCAAAACCTGGATGAACTGGGAAAGGAATATCGCGATGGGGTGATAAAAGGTCTTGTAAGTTCTACTTTAATCGGACTTTGTGGTCTTATTGAACATCAGACGCGGGGAATTATTGAAATCCCCAGACGGAGTACTTCCCTTTTCAACAGTTTTTTAGAATTGCTGCAATCTAATGAAATTAGGTATCGTCCTGTAAAGTATTATGCATCTGCACTCTGTATTTCGTCAAAATACCTTACCATTATATGTAAGAAAAATTCGGAAAAGACCGCAAATGAGTGGATACGTGAATACACACTTTTTGATATTACGGACTATTTGCGCAATACACAACTCAGTATAAAAGAGATCTCCAACAAGTTGGGGTTCCCCAACACAAGTTTTTTTGGCAAATATGTAAAGGCACATCTTGGTCGTCCACCGCTGGAATATCGCAAGAAAAGTCAATAGAAAGCAAGAGCTAACAAGAGTGGTCCAATTTCTGTTTTACAACAATATTACCCTCTTAAGCGTGCGTTTGCTGTGTTGGAAATTTTTCAGAATTCACCCATTTAATCTTTTAATCCTTACCGTTATAATTCTTGTAAAATTCCGCCACGGTCTCTATTCCTTTAAAAAAGAAATCAAGCATGCAACTCTCATTAGGTGAGTGAATTGCGTTCTGCTCTAGTCCAAAGCCCATAAGGATTGTTTTTGCACCCAGCACTTGCTCAAAGGTGGAGACGATAGGAATGCTGCCTCCGCGGCGGGCTGCAAGAGGTTTCTTTCCAAATGCAATGCCCATAGCTTTTTCCGCAACTTTATAAGCGGGCAAATCAATAGGGCATAAGTATCCGTTTCCGCCGTGTGAAGGAGTAACTTTAACCTTAATGGTTTTAGGTGCTATGCTTGTTAAATATTCCGCAAACATTTTGGAAATTTTTTCCGGGTTCTGATGTGCAACAAGGCGTGCGGATACTTTTGCGTAAGCCTTTGATGGCAAGATGGTTTTGCTGCCTTCTCCCGTATATCCGCCCCATATTCCGCAGATATCAAAAGACGGGCGGCAGCTGTTGCGCTCCAGTGTGGAATATCCTTTTTCTCCCGACAGTTCTTCTACACCAATTGCCGCTTTATATTTTGTCTCATCAAATGGAATTTGCGCAATCATTTTCCTATCCTCTGCGGAAAGATCCAGAACGTCATCATAAAATCCCGGAATAGTTATTCTTCCGTTTGCATCAACCATGTCCGCCATTAATTTGCAAAGTTCATTAATGGGGTTGGCCACTGCGCCTCCAAAATGTCCCGAGTGCAAATCCCTGTTAGGACCTGTTACCTCTACATTCCAGTAAGCCAGGCCTCTAAGACCTGTCGTGAGAGAAGGAGTGTCCTCTCCAACCATTGTGGTATCTGATACAAGTATGATATCTGCCTTCAGTAAATCCTTATGAGTTTTGCAAAATTGTTCCAGGTTGGGAGAGCCGATTTCTTCCTCTCCTTCAAAAATAAATTTCACATTGCAATGCAGCAGACCTTCTTTAAGAGCAATCTCAAATCCTTTTACTTGCATCATTGACTGTCCTTTGTCGTCATCGGACCCTCTTCCCCAAATTCTGCCCTCTTTAATTTCAGGCTCAAACGGTTTGGTATTCCACAGTTCCAGAGGCTCCGCCGGCATAACGTCATAATGTGCGTAAACCAAAACCGTAGGCAGTGCTGCATCCAATGTCTTTTCTGCATAAACAATTGGATTTCCGGTAGTTGGCATAATATCCGATTTGTCCGCTCCGGATAAAAGCAGCAGCTCCGTCCACCTTTGGGCGCACTTTAACATATCCGTGTGATGCTCTTTCATAGGGCTTACGGACGGTATTCTAAGTAATGAGAACAGCTCGTTAAGAAAGCGTTCTTTATTTGCATTTATGTATTCTTTAATTTCCATTTATTTGACAGGATCTATTTTACAACAACCTTTCCTTTATCAAGGGTGAGTTCTATTGTATTCCCTATATGTACTTTATTTGTTATAATTGCCTCTGAAACAGGGTCTTCTATGTATTTCTGAATTGCTCTCTTAAGAGGACGCGCGCCATACTGAGGATCATACCCTGCGCTTGCAACAAATTTCTTTGCAGAAGGAGATATTTTAAGTTTATATCCAATTTCTTCTACTCTGGCGTAAACTCCCTTAAGTTCAATATCGATGATTTTCTCCAAATCATCCTTGGTAAGGGGATTAAAAAGAATCTGTTCATCCAGTCTGTTTAAAAATTCCGGGGAGAAAGTTTTCTTTATTACTTTTTCTATAATCTCCTTGTTTTTTCCCACAACATTTCTTTTTGTTGCGGTTGCATATCCAACGCCGTTGCCAAAATCTTTAAGCTCCTTGCTGCCTAGATTTGAGGTCATTATAAGGATGGTGTTCTTAAAGTCTATGCTTCTTCCGTTACTGTCCGTAAGCCTTCCCTCATCAAGAACCTGCAGCAGCAAATTAAAGATATCGGGGTGAGCTTTTTCTATTTCATCCAGCAGTACAACGCTGTATGGTTTGCGTCTCACTTTCTCTGAAAGTTCACCGCCTTCATTATATCCGATGTATCCCGGAGGCGCGCCGATTAGTCTGCTCACGGAGAATTTCTCCATAAATTCGCTCATATCAACTCTTATCAGAGAGTCTTCCGTATCAAATAGATAGCGGGCCAGCACTTTTGCCAACTGAGTCTTTCCAACTCCCGTGGGGCCAAGAAATATAAATGTCCCGATGGGCTTGTTGGGATCTTTAAGACCTGCACGGTTTCTCTGGATTGCGCGTGTGACTTTCTCAACGGCATCGTCTTGCCCGATTATGCTCTCCTTAAGAATTTTGCTCATGCTTGCAAGACGCATGCTCTCGCTTTGAGCAAGACGCTGTATTGGAATTTTTGTGGTCATGCTCAGAACCGCCTCAATATCTTCTTTGTCTACCACCGTCGGATTTTTATCTTGTTTTGCAAACCATTTCTCCTTTGCCCGCTTTAAATCATACTCCTTCTCCTTAACCATATCTCTACATAAGGCGGCTTTCTTATAGTCTTGTGCGGCAACGGCTTCTGTTTTCTCTTTCTCTATGACGGAAATGGAGTCTTCTATATCAGCTACATTTTTAGGTATCTTAAGATTTTTAATATGAGCGCGGCTGCCAGCCTCATCCAAAATGTCAATTGCCTTGTCCGGCAAGAAACGGTCAGATACATATCTCTGACTCAATGATATGCAACTTTTAAGAGCATCTTCTGTGTAAACAACATTGTGGTGCTCTTCATAGCGTGGTTTTATGTGTTCCAGTATGCAAAGAGTTTGTTTAAAATCGGTAGGCTCTATCATTACTTTTTGGAATCTCCTCTCCAGAGCCCCGTCTTTCTCTATTACCTCTCTGAATTCATCAAGTGTTGTTGCCCCAATGCACTGAATCTCACCCCTGGCCAGCGCCGGCTTAAGCATATTTGCGGCATCCAAAGAACCGGCTGCCCCGCCTGCTCCAACAAGAGTGTGCATCTCATCGATGAAAAGGATAACATTATCCGTTTTCTTAATCTCATTGAGAATAGATTTCATTCTCTCTTCAAATTGTCCGCGGTATTTTGTGCCGGCTACAATACTTCCGATATCAAGTGAAAATATCTTTTTATCCAGCAGTGAAAAAGAGACCTCTTTGTTTGCAATTTTAATTGCAAGTCCCTCCGCTATAGCACTTTTGCCGACTCCGGGCTCTCCAATCAAAATAGGGCTGTTCTTCTTTCTTCTTCCCAGGATCTGTGCTACTCGCTCTATTTCCTTCTCCCTTCCCACTACGGGGTCTAGTTTCCCCTCGGCTGCGGCCCTTGTTAAGTTGTAGCCAAAGCTGTCAAGTACAGGCGTATCTGATGCATTGTTTCTATTTATAGTCTGATTTTTCATGCTCTCTTCATCTCTTTCTTCTCCGTTGTCCTTATTGTCAGGATTATTTCCGTTTTGTTTGTTTAGCATATTAAATAAATTTCCCACGGCATCAGCAGCACTGCTTGCAACATTGTCTATAAAATTCTTTGCGTCAAAGTCATCTCCGGGATTGCCAAATAAGCCGTTATCTTCCTGCTGGTCAGATGGTTTAATGAATTTAGACTTGATTACGTCATAATCAATTCCCTTGGTCTGCAGATAGTCAATTGCAGCGCTGTCTTGTCCGCGCATGATTGCAAGCAGGAGATGAAGAGAATCCGGGATTTGAGAATGCAGACTTTTTGCCTCCAGATACATAACTTTGAGAGCATTGCTGCTTGCTGCAGAAAGTGCAATATTCACATCACTGTCCGGAGGTATAATTTGATCAATTCTGACTATGCCCTCTATGGTCTCTTTGAGTTCTTGAATATTCACTCCGAGTTCCGCCAGTCGGCTCAAAGCGCTATTATCCCCCTGGCGTATCATGCCTAGTATAAGATGGTCAGTTCTAAGTACATAGCTGCCTAAACGCATTGCTTCTTCCTTTGCATAAGCAATAATTTCATTAAGCTTATCAGGTATATCTATATGCATGGGTTTATGTAAATTTCCGCTAAGTTAAACATTATGATGAATCCTGAGTGTAAATGTTGATAACTTGTCCTCAAAATAGACCGTATTTCACTTTAATTTCTGCCAAAAAAGTGTAACTTTGAAACTTCTAAAACAGGCCTTATGAGGCCTATTAAAAATAGTTAAAGAATGGACGAGAACAAGGATCAGAAAAACACTGGCACCCAGGGAGAAGGGGAAAACCACGATAATGAAAATCTGGAGAGCCAGGAGCAGGGGAAAATTCAGAGAATAAACATTGAGGATCAGATGAAAACGGCGTACATAGATTATTCTATGTCCGTTATTGTTGCCAGAGCTCTTCCGGATGTTAGAGACGGTCTTAAGCCGGTTCACCGCAGAATCTTATTTGATATGGGGGAATTGGGCATTACGGCCGGCGGCCAGACTAAAAAATCTGCCCGTATTGTTGGAGATGTACTGGGTAAGTACCATCCTCACGGTGATGCCAGTGTCTATGATGCCATGGTTAGATTGGCTCAGAGCTGGAGTATGAGATACATGCTTGTATTTGGACAAGGTAACTTTGGTTCTGTCGGAGGTGATCCTCCTGCGGCTCAACGTTATACGGAGGCCAAACTTACTCCTATGGGAGAGGAAATTCTTAAGGACTTGGATAAAGATACCGTAGATTTTGTTCCAAATTTTGACGGAGAGTTTCAGGAACCTTTGGTATTACCCGCAAAGGCGCCGCTATTGCTGCTTAACGGGGCAAGCGGAATTGCCGTAGGTATGGCTACAAACATGCCTCCTCACAATTTGAATGAAGTCTGTGACGGAATAATTGCATATATAGACAATAATGACATCACGACAGATGAACTTATGCAGCACATCAAGGGTCCTGATTTCCCTACGGGAGGCACAATGCTTGGCCTTCAAGGAATTAAAGATGCCTATGAGACCGGCCGAGGCAGAGTGATTGTCAGGGGCAAGACGGAGGTTGAGATAAATGAAAAGAGCGGAAGAGAGACTATCGTGATAAAAGAAATTCCTTACCTGGTTAACAAGGCCGAGCTTCTTAAGCAGATAGCTAACTTGGTGGAGGAGAAGAAGATAGATGATATTGTCTATGTTAATGATGAGAGTGACCGCAAGACCGGAATGAGGCTTGTTGTTAGGCTTAAGGTAGGAGCGATATCTAGCGTCGTCCTTAATAACTTGTACAAAATGACCGAGTTGCAGAGCAGTTTCTCTGTTAATAATGTTGCTCTTGCAGACGGACGTCCAAGACTGCTGAATCTTAAGCAGCTTATAAAATATTTTGTACGTCACAGACATGAAGTTGTGGTTAGACGCTCAAAGTTTGAACTTAATAAGGCGGAGGCAAGAGACCATATTGTTGTCGGCTTGCTTATTGCACTGGATAATATTGATGAGGTCATCAATATCATACGTTCTTCAAAGACCGTGGATGAGGCAAAGTCCAGATTGGTTGATAAGTTTAAACTGTCTGATATTCAGGCTACCGCGATTGTGGAGATGAAATTGAGACAATTGACCGGCTTGGAGAGAAATAAGTTGGAAGATGAGAGGAAAGAGCTGGAGACTACCATCAAGAGACTGAGAGATATTCTTTCAGATATTAATTTGCAGATGGGCATCATTAAGGATGAACTTCTGGATTTAAAGAAGAGATTTGGAGATTCAAGACGTACGGATATTGTTCCAATGGAGGGAGAATTTAATCCGGAAGATTTCTATGCAGATGAGGATGTAGTTATTACAATTTCACATCTTGGGTATATCAAGAGAACGCCGCTCGCAGATTACAGGCTTCAGAACAGGGGCGGAATTGGCTCTAAAGGCAGTTCTACAAGAGATGAAGATTTCATTGAGCATATATATGTTGCAAATATGCACAGCACCATGCTGTTCTTTACAAAGAACGGAAGATGTTTCTGGTTAAAAGTTTACAATATTCCGGAAGGTAATAAGACAAATAAGGGAAGAGCAATTCAGAATGTGTTGAGCATAGAAAACGGTGACAGTGTTTGTGCATATATCAACGTAAAGTCTCTTGAGGATGAGAATTATATTAACGGCAATTATGTTGTGCTTGGAACTAAGCGTGGTGTTGTGAAGAAGACAAGCCTTGCGGAGTATTCACATCCAAGAACGACAGGCGTTAACGCGGTTAATATCAGAGAAGGGGATGAATTGCTTGATGCGATTTTGACTAACGGAAAGAGTCAGATAATGGTGGCTGCCAGAGAGGGTAAGTGTGTGAGATTTGATGAGGACGGAGTAAGAGCAATCGGCAGAACAGGCACCGGCGTACGCGGTATTAATATTGAGGATAATAATGAAGTCATTGGATTAATTGCCGTTAATCCGGATAGTGTTAAGGAGAAAAATGAGACAATTCTTGTTGTGAGTGAGAACGGCTACGGCAAGAGGAGTGATTTGGATGACTATAGAGTCACCCACAGGGGAGGCAAGGGAGTTAAGACTATTAATATCACTGAAAAGACTGGCAAACTTATTGCTCTTAAGGTGGTTAGTGATGATAATGATTTGATGATTATTAATAAGTCCGGCATCACAATAAGGGTTGCAACTTCAGATATCAGGGCCGCCGGCAGGGCGACACAGGGTGTCAAACTTATCAATATCAGGGCAAAAGACAGTATAGCAGCTGTTTGCGTTGTTCCTAAGAGCGATGATAAGGTGCCTGGGACAGAAGAAGGCTCTGAGCAGAATGCACAGGTTGAAGGAGGGGAGGATAGCGCTCCGGTAGATTAAAGATAGTCTGTCGGGAGTATTTATTAATAAAAAGTAGTTAGATTTGTACCCGTTTTTTAAGAATTAAATATTTACAGATTTATAGAAATACAAATTTTAAATTAGTTATATGAAAAAGTTATTTATCTCATTGGCTCTTGTGCTGCTTTGCGTTGCGCAAGCAAACGCACAATCAAAAGAGGCTGAGTCTGCTTTGAAGGGACTTGCAAAAGCTAAAGAAACTTCTCAAAATCCTAAGAAGGCTGATAGGTCTGACACTTGGGTGAAATTGGGAAATGCATACACTGCATGCTATGATGCTCCCATAAACGGACTATGGATTGATGCGCCTCAGATGCAGGTTAAGCTTTTGCTTAAGGATCAGACAGTTACAGGTTCAGAAAAGAAAGAGGTTAATGGTCAGCAACTTATAGTTGACAGCTACGCTGATAAGGACCTTTATTATGATGCATCCGGCAAGTTGTTTGCATGGGTTATTAAACAACCTACTTTAAAGGATGAAGATGCTCTTGATTGTGCATACAATGCATATAAAAAAGCATCTGATTTGAATGCTTCCAAGAGCGATTTAAGTGCAGCTTTTAAGGCTGTAGGACAAAGATTCTGGGGAGCTGCAATCAGCGCTTCCAGACTTGGAGAGAACAAGTCGGCTTCTGTATATTTTGAGAAATCCTATAATGCTACTTCTGAGCCTTCAGTTGGTGTTGTTGATACGATGGCTCTTTACAATGCCGGTGTAACTGCTTCTATGGCAAAGGATAATGATAGGGCAATCTCACTATTGAACAAGTGTATGGGATTGAATTATGATGGCGGCGGTGAGGCTTACGCTTACATTTCTGCCGCTTACAAACAGAAGAGAGATACTTCAAAATCAAAGGAAATTTTATCATTGGGATTTGCAAAGCATCCAACAAATCAGAGTATTCTTATTGAGCTTATAAATACCTATTTGAGCACAAAAGATAATCCTGATAAAGTATTGGAGTTTATCCATACAGCTCAGAAAAATGAGCCTACAAATGCCTCTTTGATTTATACAGAGGGTAACATTTACAAAACTTTAAAGAAATATGATCAGGCGGTTGAGTGCTATGAAAAAGCTTTGAAAGTGGATCCTACTTATGTATATGCGCCTTTTGCAGAGGGAGACACTTATTATTCTATGGGCCTTGAGCTGCAGGAAAAAGCTGCAATGGAAACTGATGATGCCAAGTACAATGCTCTTAATGAGCAACTTAACCAGTGCCTTGAGAAAGCGATTGTTCCTTTTGAGAAAGCTTTTTCTATTGCAAAGGATAATGACGTTAAGAAATATTGCGCAGAATATTTGAAGAATATCTTCTTCCGTTTCCGTGAGAAGAATGAGACTTACAAGGCAGGTTATGATAAGTATAACAAGTACCTTGATGAGGCCGGCAAATAATCGGCAGAGTTGAATTGAACAATATAAAAACCGCACCGAATTTCGGTGCGGTTTTTTTTAGATTTTTATTTCAAAAACTAGGACTCTCTGCAGTTAATTTTACTGCTGAGGGTTCTCACCTGCAGTGTTTTGCGGAACCGCATCCTGAGGGTGATTAGCCTTGGATGTTGCAACGGCAACGTTAATGGTTCTGCCCATGTGCTCTGAACCGTTAAGTGCTGCTATAGCTTTTTCAGCTGCTGCATCATCCGGCATCTCAACAAATCCGTAACCTTTGGATCTGTGAGTGTCTCTGTTAATAATAATCCTGGCCGAAGATACTTCCCCGTAGGGAGCGAATAATTGCTCTAAGTCTTCTCTTCTTGCTTTAAAACTTAGGCTGGATACAAAAATGTTCATTGTAAAAGTTGTTTTGTTTTGTTTTAACAAATCTAACAGTTTTTAACTGAAAATGCAAATTATCTACTATAACCTCTTTTATAAGGGTTTCCTTCATAATAATTTATGTATGCTCTGATGGCTGTTCTTGTCCCTCCGGGTGTAGGATAGTCTCCGCTAAAGTACCAATCTCCGCTGTTTTTTGGACATGCCTTATGAAGATTTTCTATGCTTTGGAAAACAACTTTAACATTACACTTCAAGCCTTCCGGTGTTACTAATTGGGCAATTTTTTTGGAGATTTCCTCCTCTGTAAAAGGTGCATATATTTCCTTTACAAAATTCTGAATATGAGGCTTTGCCGCAGAATTTTCCTTGCCTTCAGAGTTGCTTGTGCTTACAAATTCTGACAGCGGCTTGTTGTCCGCGCTCTTGCATTTTTTATAAACGTCGCTCAATATCTTCTCCATTCCGCGCTCCTTAATTAGGGCAACGGCTGCATTAAATGCAATGAATTCTCCCATTCGGCTCATGTCAATACCATAACAATCCGGATATCTGATTTGGGGAGAAGAAGAAATAATGATAATCTCTTTTGGCTCTAATCTGCTGAGAATCTTTATAATACTCTGCTTCAAAGTAGTACCTCTTACAATACTGTCATCTATTATTGCAATAGTATCTTTTTGTGGAACAATGCTATTGTATGTGATATCGTAAACGTGCGCCGCCAAATCATTTCTTGTACTGCCTTCCGCAATAAAAGTTCTCATCTTAATATCCTTTATTGCAAGCTTTTCCGTCCTTACCTTGCGTGCAAGAATTTTCTTAATAGCATCATTTTCCCCGTTAATAATATCTCTGTTTTTATTCTCTTTGTTCCCGACAGATTTATTTTGAACTTTTTCTATATTAAGAAACTTTTCCTCATTAAGTTGTTCATTAAGTCCCTCAATCATACCATAATACGCAACCTCTGCGGTATTGGGAATAAATGAGAAAACAGTGTTGTCAAAGCCTCCGGTGGATGTGGTCAAAATTTGCGGAGCAAGCAACTTGCCAAGCATTTTTCTCTCCCTGTATATTTCAGCATCTGAACCTCTGGAAAAATAAATTCTCTCAAAAGAGCAAGGCTTTGGATTGTTGGGTTTTATGATGCAGCTAATATTAATGTATCCGTCACGATGAATTGTAATAGCTTCTCCTGCCGTCAGTTCCTTTATTTCCTCAAATTTAACATCCATAGCGGTTTGTATTGCGGCACGTTCAGATGCCGCTACAACCACTTCATTATCACAATAGTAGTAGCAAGGACGAATCCCCCATCTGTCTTTGAATACAAAACTTTCTCCGCTGCCGGTTGCCCCGACTATGCAAAAGCCTCCGTCCCAAGTTTTTGAGGCCTCTGAAATAACCCCCTCCATATCTATGTTTTCCTCAATTTTCTGGTTCAACTCTGCTCCTCTAAATCCTTGATTTTTAAACTTTTTATAGAGGTCATTGTGGTGTTCGTCCAGCAGACATCCCATCTGTTCAAGGATAAGAAAAGTATCTGCATCGCTGCGCGGATGCTGACCTTGTCCGATGACCATGTCAAATAATTCCTCTTCATTTGTCAAATTGAAGTTACCGGCAAGGCAAAGATTGCGGGTGCGCCAATTGTTTCTTCTCAAGAATGGATGCACGTATGACATGCCGCTTCTACCTGTAGTACTGTATCTTAGATGACCAATATATACCTCACCTATGTATGGCAGGTCTTCTGTTTCCAGAGTTGTTTTTTTTGCGTTTTCTATCTCTTTGTGAACGTTATCAAAACACTCCGCAATTGCAGTGTTGCCAAGGGCCCTCTCCCTGAATATATATTCATTTCCGGGTTCTGCATTAATCTTAATGCACGCAAGCCCGGCGCCCTCCTGTCCGCGGTTATGTTGTTTCTCCATCATAAGATACAGTTTGTTAAGTCCATACGAGTATGTCCCGTATTTCTTTTTGTAGTAGGATAGAGGCTTAAGAAGGCGAATTAGTACAACGCCGCACTCGTGTTTGATTTGCTCGCTCATGTTAAAACGTTTTGGATAATGTTTACAGATGATACTTGACAGCGTGCAAATGTACCTAAAAATTCATAAATTTGGAGGCTAATAATATATAGAAATCAACAATTAACCGTTTGAATTGTTTAAATGTTTTTTGCTAAGCGGTTAATCATTTTTTTATTTGAGTAAATATAAAATATAACATTATGGATAGCAAAATTTTGACTACGGCAAAGCAATGGCTTGGAGAGGGTTACGATGCCGCAACAAAAGCGGAAGTAAAAAAAATGATTGACGGGGACCCTAAGGTTCTGGAAGATGCATTTTATAAAACTTTAGAGTTTGGAACCGGCGGACTAAGAGGAATCATGGGGGCCGGCACAAATAGAATGAACAGGTATACTGTCGGGATGGCGACACAAGGTTTTGCAAATTATTTAATTAAAGCTTTTGGGCCGGGCTCAAAAAATCCGATTAAGCAAATTAAAGTTGCAATTTCATTTGACTGTCGCAATCACAGTAAAGAATATTCAAAACTGGTGGCGGATATTTTTGCTGCCAATGGTTTTAAAGTGTTTCTATTCAGAGATTTGCGCCCGACACCTGAGCTGAGTTATACTATCCGTCACTTGCATTGTCAGGGAGGTGTGATGGTTACAGCTTCTCATAATCCAAAAGAATATAACGGCTATAAGGCATATTGGGATGACGGTGCACAAGTAATTGCCCCCCATGATACCGGTATTATTAAGGAAGTTAATAATATTAAAAATCTTTCACAAGTTAAATGGGGCAGTGACAATAAGAAAAACGCAAGGAATTGTACCGGCGTAAAAACGTGTGGAAAAGTTAGTTGCAAGGGCAGTATAAAAATGATAGGTGCGGAAATTGACAAAGCGTATTTGAAAGATTTGTCCACACTGCATCTATCACCTCTTGCCGTCAAGCATCATAAAAACATAAAGGTTGTTTACACTCCTTTGCATGGAACAGGTATTAAAATTATTCCGCGCGCTTTACGGGAGATGGGCTTTACAAACGTGAATGTAGTTAAGGTACAGGCAATTAATGACGGCAACTTCCCTACGGTAGAATCTCCGAATCCGGAGAATCCTTCCGCTATGAAGATGGCGGTTGATCTTGCAAATAAAATAAAGGCAGATTTGGTTTTGGCTTCTGATCCGGATGCGGACAGAGTAGGAATGGGTATCAGAAATGACAAAGGTGAGATAGTGCTGCTTAACGGCAATCAAACTAATTCCATTTTAACTTATTATGTGTTAAGACGTTGGAGTGAGACAGGAAAACTTAAGAGAAGCAAAAAATTTCCTTATATAATAAAAACCATAGTGACAACAAATTTGATTTCAGATATTGCAGAGAAGTTTGGAGTTAAGTGTTACAATGTCTTGACGGGTTTTAAAAATATTGCAGAAGTTGTTAAGCACAATGAGGGAAAAGGCATATTTGTTTGCGGCGGAGAGGAGAGTTTTGGATTTAGTCTGGGAGAGTTTGTAAGGGATAAAGATGCGCCTATAACTTGCTCAATTCTATGTGAATGTGCTGCATGGTGCGCAGATAACAGAATGACAATGTGGGGCTTGCTGCAGGAAATCTATCGCGATTTTGGAAAGTATGAAGACTGGCTTTGCCAATATACCTTCAAGGGCATTGAGGGGGCAAAGAAGATTGCCGGAATAATGGAAAAATTCAGAAACAATCCGCCTAAAAAGCTTGCAGGATCGCCGATAGTTGTTTACAAGGATTTTGACAAGGGAATCAATTATGCGCCTGAGGTTAAGCTGGCCAAATCTAATGTGCTTCAATATATTGCAAAAGACGGCACGATGGTTTCTCTTAGACCTTCCGGTACGGAACCCAAGATAAAATTCTATTTTGAAACACGTTGCAAAGAGGGGGAAGATTCTGTTAAGAAGAAGGCTCTTCTGGATAAAGAGTTTTTGCAGAAATAATTATTGGCGTAAATGATTGTAAGTCGGCAAGTTTCAGAATTAAAAATTTAGATTAGATAATGGGGAAATTAAGTTCAAAGAGAATCTGGCAGATTGCTCTGATAATGTCTTTTTGGTTTGTCATATCCTTTATAACTAACATTTTAGGACCGCTTATTCCGGATATCATAAGCAACTTTTCTCTTAAGAATCTTGCGCTGGCCGGCTTTATACCAACCTCATTTTTTGTGGCTTATGCAGTGATGTCCATTCCTGCGGGTTTGATGATTGAGAAGTGGGGGGAAAAACGTGTTTTGCTTTTTGGATTTTTAATGCCATTTATTGGCTCATTGCTGTTTGCTTTTTTGCATACATACCCGGTTCTCCTATGTTCATGTTTTATAATAGGCTTGGGAATGGCTATGCTTCAGACAGTTCTGAACCCGCTGCAAAGGACGGTAGGTGGAGAAGAGAACTATGCGTTTGTCGGTGAACTTGGGCAGCTTGTTTTTAGCTGTGCTTCCTTTATAAGTCCGCTGGTCTACACTTATTATGTAAAAAATCCAATGTCAATAGTACCGCCGGAATTGCCGTGGGTATCTCTTTACTACCTATTTGCAGTGATTTTGATTTTTATGATTTTTGCGGTTTTGCTTTGCAAGTTTCCTAAAATTGAACTTAGAAATGATGAAAAGAGCGGCACTAAATCCTCTTATTTTGAGCTATTTAAGAAGAGATATGTATGGCTGTTTGCCCTTGGAATTTTCTGTTATGTGAGTACGGAACAAGGAACATCTATTTATATGAGCACATTTTTGGAAAAGTATCATAGCGTTGATCCTCAGATACTTGGTGCGCATACTGTCGCGTATTTCTGGGGTTCAATGCTGGTTGGCTGCGTGCTTGGGCTTGTCCTTTTAAAACTGTTTGACAGCAAAAAACTTTTGCGCTGCAGCGGTTATTTGGCTTCAGTACTTTTGGCTGTTGCATTATTTGGCTCCCGACAGACGGCTCTTTTCTGTTTTCCCGCAATTGGATTTAGCATCTCTATGATGTACTCTATAATATTCTCATTAGCACTCAATTCAGCTGCAGAACATCATGGCTCGTTTGCCGGCATACTTTGTTCTGCTATAGTAGGCGGAGCCGTCGGTCCTTTGCTGATTGGGCTTCTGTCCGACGCAACCGGGAGTTTAAGAATAGGAATGTTTCTTATCTTTGCATTCATTTTTTACATGACCTCTATTGGATTTTGGGCAAAACCTATTGTATCCAATAAAACGGTGCTTGATAAAAAAATGTTTAATGTTACCTAAGGGGTTGTAGCTCAGTTGGCTAGAGCGCAGCGTTCGCAACGCTGAGGTCGCGGGTTCGATTCCCGTCAACTCCACGCAAAAGGCAGGTCTAAAATTATATATCTTTGTATAAATTAAGTTTTATGGCAAAGACAATTTATCTGGCAGGAGGATGTTTCTGGGGTACAGAACATTACATTAAGATGGTGAATGGTGTGGTGAATACTGAGGCGGGGTTTGCAAACGGGCATACGGAGAATCCGTCATATAAGGATGTGTGTAGTGACAAGACGGGTTTTGCTGAAACCGTTAAGGTGGTATATGACCAGAATGTGCTGCCGCTTAGCAAGTTGCTTGATATCTTTTTTAAGGCAATAGATCCTACAAGTCTGAATCAACAGGGACATGATATAGGTACGCAATATCGTACCGGTGTATATTATGTTGATAATGAGGATAAAATTGTGATTGAGGAAGCTGTCGGGAGATTGGCTAAACTATACACAAAACCTATTGTGCTGGAGATTAATCCTTTGCAGAATTTTTACAAGGCGGAAGATTATCACCAAGATTATCTTGATAAGAATCCAACAGGTTATTGCCATCTTAACCGGGATCTTTTCATTTATGCCAAGAAGGCGAATTAATGCTTTAAAATTTTGTTCTTACGGGTGTCGCAGTGAATATTTTTTGTACATTCGTGGCGTTAGCCTCGTATTAGACATGAAGCAAACACCTTATATTGCTGTCCTATTACTAATTTCTTTTTCTTGTTGCACCCTTAATGCATTTGCAGAGTCTTATGTAGGGGGCCCGGAAATAGAGATTTCAGATGTGCATAATGGAGTTTCATCAAGTAAAGATACTCTACTTACTTCCCAATCAGATTCAATAGTATTTCTTGCAGATATGTTCTATCCTCCCTATGAGTTTATAAATAGCAAAGGGGAGTCTGCAGGATTCAATATTGATTTAACCAGACTTGTTATGAAGCGTCTGGGAATCAGTAAATTCCGCATTATATCAATGGATTGGCCAGATGTGCTAAAATATTATGACGGACATAGTCAGTCCGTTATCATTGGTATGAACCGGACGGTAAAGAAAAGCCAGAGGTATAATTATGGGCCTGTCCATAATTACCTAAAGCACTGTATTTTGTATAGGCGCAGAGATAACAGGATAACATCTTTTTCTCAACTTGTTGGCAAAAAAGTTCTTGTTGAATCAGGTACAAGCATGGAGGAAATGCTTATCGCCGTCGGACTTGGGAAGGATGTTATAACGGTAAATGATTATGGTCCGGGCATACTGAATTTATCAAAAGGAAAATATGATGCCGTTGTATGTGAGGAGGAAGTTGCCAATTATTTTCTGGATTCCCTGAAAATCAAGAATATTAGAATCTCTGATATGCACCTTCCAATTCAGAAATATTGTTTTGTCGGGCGTGATACTGCTCTTATGCGCAGAATAGATAACGTGCTGGAAATGATGAATACGGATGGAAACTTTGAAAAATTGACTGACAAATGGTTTCCTCATAATAACCGTTTTTATGTTCCCGCGGCTGTTTATGTTATTCTTGCCGTTCTTCTTTTTGCAGCTCTTATTCTTACCCTCATTACATGGTTATTAAGAAGGCGTGTGGATAAAGCAGAGTCTGCGTTAAACGGGCGCGGTAAGCAAATGGCACTGGCTCTTAAGTCTTCCGGCGTAGTCTATTGGGAATTTGATGTTAAATCAAATATCCTAAGAACGTATAATGATCCGGTTATGAACTTTAATGACGGGAAGGAAATTGACCAAGATGAATACTTCAAAACGGTGAAGATTAGTGATATCAGAGATACGCAGTTTATGGTAGATAAAATAAAGTGCGGAAGTAATGAAAACTTATATTCGGAAGCCCGGCTTTGGTATGAAAGTGATAATAAATGGCATTACTGCACAACTACTGCAAGTCCGCTTGAGGTTGGAAGGGATGGCATTGTTACTAAGTTTGTTGGATTCAGGCGTGATAATACCAAACTTGTAGAAGTTCAGCAAGAGCTTAAAGTTGAGATTGAAAGGGCAAAGGAGGCTGATAAACTTAAGTCTGCCTTTCTTGCAAATATGAGTCATGACATCAGAACTCCCCTTAACGCAATTGTTGGTTTTGCTAATCTTCTTCAGGAAAAGGATTATACGGAGTGTCGAGATGAATATACTGAACTGATAAATATAAACAGTGATCTTCTGTTGAGATTGGTGAACGATATTTTGGATCTTTCAAAAATTGAGGCCGGTGCCGTGCAAATAGCTGATCAGGAATTTGATATGTCAATGTGCTTTACCAATGTATTAAATTCCGTAATGAACAGAGTACCTGTTGGGGTGAAACTGATTGAGAATAATCCATATAAAGAGTGTATCATATTTTCTGACAGGCAAAGGATAGCACAGATACTTATGAATTTTATCACCAATGCCATAAAGTATACGCCTCACGGAACAATCACGGCTTCATACGTTTATGAGAACGGAGGAGTTAAGATGGAAGTATCGGATACAGGTGTCGGTATTCCTAATGATAAGCAACACCTTATATTTCAAAGGTTTGAGAAGTTAGATAATTTTGCAAAGGGAACAGGTTTGGGACTCTCTATATGCAAGGCAATAGTTGATGCATGCGGCGGAAAGATAGGTTTTTTCTCCAAAGAAAACCAAGGTTCTACATTTTGGGCATGGATACCGTGCAAAAGACGGGAATAAAAATAACTTTTTGGAAATTTATCTGTTTCCCTGCAACCTTTTGTACCTTTCCGCAGTCTAAATGGAAACGATTAAAAATTAACAATAAAAACTTATCATTATGGAAGAGGTTTTAGTCCCCATTTTTATATGCGCGGTAATGCCGGTGGCAATTGTGCTGATAATTTATATGTCCCACTATCGTACCGAACAAAATAAGAACGAATTAATAGCCAAGGCATTAGAAAAAGGTGTTCCCTTGGATCCCAATTTCTTTAAGAACGTCCAAGATGCAAAAATCAAAAAAGATAATCCCATGAAGTTGTTCACATGGGGAGTTAGTCTTGTAGGAGTAGGTCTTGGAATTTTCTTTTTGCTTTATTTCTTGTTAAAAGTTCAGCCGGTTGTTAGCTCTAGTGCGCTTGGAATTGCATGCAGCGGATTGATTCCCGCTCTTGTTGGCGCCGGATTTCTTGTATCTTTCTATGCAGGACGATACTATAAGAAACATGAAGAAGAACAGAAAAAATCCGATAGTTATAAATAGCTCTCTAATAAATTGCTTGCAGTAATTTACATAAATTTTCATAAGATTTAATTTGGTTTGTCAATTGGACAAGGTAGAATTTGCGGCATTTGTCAGGGAGCAGCAGGAACCTTTAAGGAGATTCCTGCTTAACCTGTCCGGAGGAGATGGAGCCCTTGCAGATGATATTGCGCAAGATGCTTTCATTAAGGCCTATACGGGGCTCTCATCCTTCCATGGCAGGTCAAAATTATCTACATGGCTCTTTAGAATTGCCTACAACTGCTTTTATGACCAGATGAGCAAACGGGTTAGACTCAGTGAGGTACAGCTCCCGACAGATAGGAAAATTGAAGGCGCAGACCGCGCTTCTGATCCGATGGTGGTGCAAAGTGCAGGTTCAGACAGAATTACGGTAAACAATGATATAAACAACGCTTTAAAGAATCTTGCTGAAAATGAGAAAGCGGTACTTTTGCTGTTCTATATGGAGGAGAAGAAAATATCTGATATTGCGGTGATTACGGGGATGAAGGAGAATACCGTAAAGTCTCATTTGTCCAGAGGAAGAGAACATTTAAAAGTGTACTTGAAACAGGCAGGCTATGGGGAATGAGTGCGCCGATTTATATGGGCAAAAATGACATTTGTTGTAAAATAAGTAATAGCATAAGTCAGATAATATTATATTTACAATATGTTAAGCGATAAAGAAATAAAGAGCTTTTTTGGTGCGGGCAAGCAGCATCTTGACGGGGAATATTTTACAAAAAAAATAATCTCTCAACTGGATTATTATCCGCAGCCGCAAACAAAGAAAGAGCAGCCGGAGTGGACACGCTGGATTGTGCTAATATCTCTTTTTCTGGGAGTTGCATTATTTGTGATCTCCGGCGGAGCCTCTTTTATATTGCAACATTCAATTGATTTATTGAAACATAGTTTGAATATTATCAACATATTTTCTGCTATGCTGCTTTTATCTATTATTGCCGGTGGAATTATTATAGTTAGCAACACAAAAACGGCCGATTAATTTGTGTGTGTCTTTTTTTAGCCGGGTATTGTGAACGGCTCAAATATTCAAATATATACGTGAATAAAATTGTTTTCTGGATGAAACGATTTGCGGCGAGTGCCGCTGCAAAAATAAAAACCCGCAAGCTTTTGCCTGCGGGTTTTTATTTGCGTGAATCGGGAGGGATTCGAACCCTCGACCCACAGCTTAGAAGGCTGTTGCTCTATCCAACTGAGCTACCGATCCGGTATGAGTCCCGCAGTTGCTGCCGGTATCTGCCCGACGCTGCGAATCTCCCTCCGATTTTTAGGCTGCAAATGTAAACATTTTTTGCTTATTGTAAAATTTTACTCCCGACAGATTAATCCTTTGTGCTCTCCGGAGTCTCTTTTTTCTTTTTATTGCCCAATGATTCAAGTACTACAACAAGCGCAATACCAATGATTATAAAAATTATTGCCATTCCAATTTGCGGAGAGACGCCCATTATTTCTGCAAACTTTCCGGGTAACACGGGTAATGATGTATCCGTTCCAACGGAGTGCTGTACAACTTTTTGCCACGGCCACACTCTTATAAGCGAGCCAACCATAAAACCGCTCAGAAGCGCAATGGTCTGTGTGTAAAACTTTTTTAGAAGCCAGCTTAGCAGGTGAGAGAATGCTATAATTCCGGCGACGGCCCCAATTGCAAATAGTAACAGTATAGGTATGTTGAATGAGCTAAGCGCATTCATAACAAATTCGTATTTAACAAGAAGCAGCAGCACAAAGCTTCCGGAAATTCCCGGAAGTATCATTGCGCAAATTGCTATGGCACCGCACACCATGATAAACCACCACGCGTCAGTTGTTTGAGTAGGAGAAGCCATGCACACAAATACCGCTATTGCAGTACCGGCCAGCAGGCAGATTATTGTTCCAATGTTCCACTTTTTTATCTCTCCAAAAATATAGAAGCAAGAAACCAATATTAGTCCAAAAAAGAAACTCCACGTTGCAATTGGTTGGTATTTAAGCAAATACACCATTAGCTTTGCCAGCGAGAATGCACTTATCAGAAGGCCCAGCAAAATACATGAAAGAAATGCAAGATCCGTTGCTTTTGCAAATTCTCTGAATTTTCCCCTAAGCAAGAGCTTAAGGTTTTTGATGTCAAAGGATTTAATTGATTCTATCAATTCCTCATAAATGCCTGTTAGAAAAGCTATTGTGCCTCCGCTTACTCCAGGTATGACATTGGCCATTCCTATGCCAATCCCCTTAAGCATAAGGATTGAGTATTTTGCTAAATTGCTCATTATTTGTTATTTGTGGGTTTATTAGTTTTGCCTTTTTTAACTTTTTTTAGACATGCAATGCCCTCCTTTGCCTCTGCACAATCTTTATCCAGCATAAGGGCCTTGCGAAATAGAATTTCCGCCTGTCCGTAATCCCCGAGTCCCATATAGGCATCAGCCAGTCCGATGGTTCCCGGAATATTTTTCTTCTCTATCTTTTCAAAATCCGTGAAGTATTCAACAGCATTTTTAAATTCCTCCAGGTTTAAAGAGACAATTCCCAAATTGTACAGTGCCGATGAATTTTTACGATTTAAAGACACCGCATATTCAAACGCATCTACCGCCTCTTTCAACCTCTTCTGTCTTGCATAAATTGTTCCTATGTTAAACCAGTTAATATCATTAAAAGGATTAATTTCCAAGTATTTCTGATAATTCTCCACAGATTTGTCCAGTTCTCCAATCTTCTCATAGCAATACGCATAATCATTATACATGCCAGCAATATCCTCTTCATCTTCCTCACAGTTGTTTTTTTCATCCCACTTTTTTGTCAACTCATTTGACCTGTCGAGATAAAAAATTGCCTCACGATAGTTGCCTAGTTCCATGCAATCTTGCGCAATTGCGTAAACCGAATCACATATATCCTCCGGACAAGCCTCAATTCCAATTGCTTTATTAAATGAGTCTCTGGCATCCTTCCACAATTTTCTTTTAATGTATATTCTGCTGTACAGTAAATAAATTTCAGAGTAATCCGTGAATGTCTCTTTGTATCTGTCTAACAGAGAAATAGCATCTTCTATCTTATTGCCCAATATAAGGGAATCGCAGTATTTGACCATCAGCACGGGAGAGTATGAGTACTTCTCAAATGCCAGCGCCGAGACTGTTGCAGCCATAATAGGATCTTCTCTGTCTATGTATGATTCTATGATAAAATCGTATTCATCTTCTGAAAGTTCAATGGATGAATAAGTTCCTTTTTTATATGCTGCATCAAACTTTTTGAATAGGGCGCGGAAACGTTCAAACTCCTGTGCGTCAAAGTCTGAATTATGATATTTGCTGTTCATTTTCTCCTCCCGCTTTAATAGCCTTAACGTAATGGAAAACCTGTTTCACGTATTCTGCCTCATCTAGCGTACTTTTGTATTCTCCCTCCAAAACCATTGAGTATAAGGATAGTGCAGAGGAACGCATTCCAACTGAAAATTTGGATTTTGCTCTCTTTGTGATGTAGTCAAATTTAAAATCGCTGCGGCTGTTAAAGTTTATAAATAAGTCGTACACATGACTGAAAAACTTTGCAGATCTGTGAATATCTGGTATTCCGGTCCAGCTTAGATAGTTCTTTGTTATTATTGTAATATTTTTATTTTTCCCAAGCTCCGGATATGCCACAAGAATTTTTTTTAATGCATTCCTCTTGGATTCCATGACAAGACCCTTGTAGGGTATGTTCTGAGAACCGATGCACTCAATAATCTGACTTAAAGCATCTCCGGACTCTACAGACTTAATATTATATGCAAAGCCTATGAGCTTGATATCCTCCAAGTTATGATACTCGGCCGGTATATCCCTGGACGGTGTCAAAGGAAACCTCTTGTTAAGATATGTTCTTAAAGCTTTCAGCACAATTGATGTAGATAACCGTCGCAAAAATAACAAAAATCCCGCCAATCTCTTGGCGGAATTTTTTATTTAAATACCAGCCGGTTATTCTTGTAGTCAATCTTGATTTTATTTCCGCTGGAGATTTCTCCGCTAATCAGCTTTTCTGCAAGGGTGTTTATGACCTCTTTTTGCAGAAGACGCTTAATAGGGCGGGCACCGTAGGCAATATCGTATCCCTTGTCTGCCAGATAGTTAAGGCTGTTTTCCGTGAAACTTAGGGTAATACCTTTCTCTTCCAAAGTTTTTTCTATTTGGTTGATCTGCAACTTTAATATGCCTTTAACTTCCTCTTTTCCAAGAGGCTGGAACATTATTATTTCATCTATCCTGTTCAAAAATTCCGGTCTGATGCTCTTCTTAAGAAGAGCCATTATTTTCTCCTTGCATTCTGCCATCATCTGCGTTTTGTTGCTCTCATTTATCTTTATCCTGGAAATGTAGTCCTGGATAATGTCCGCACCAACGTTGCTGGTCATAATCAGAATGGTATTTTTAAAGTTAACGGTTCTTCCCTTTCCGTCCGTAAGCCGCCCTTCATCAAGTACTTGCAGAAGTATATTAAACACATCTGGATGCGCTTTTTCAATTTCGTCAAACAGGATAACCGAGTATGGTTTGCGCCTTACGGCTTCTGTCAACTGGCCTCCTTCATCATATCCAACATATCCCGGGGGCGCTCCGATTAAACGAGTTACAGCAAAACTTTCCTGATATTCACTCATATCTATCCTGGTCATCAGGTTTTCATCATTGAACAAAAATTCCGCAAGAGCCTTTGCCAGCTCAGTTTTGCCAACACCGGTAGTACCCATGAACAAGAAAGAACCTATTGGCCTTTTCTCACTTTGAAGCCCTGCACGCGAACGCCTTACAGCATCAGCAACAGCTCCTATGGCCTCATCTTGTCCTACAACTCTTTTGTGCAACTCCTCCTCCAAATGAAGCAGCTTATCCTTTTCACTCTGCAGCATTCTCTTTACAGGTATGCCTGTCCATTTTGCAACAACCTCTGCAATATCCTCCGGTTTAACCTCTTCATTAATCAGCGGATGCTCATTGCTTTCCTCTTTTTTCTTAAGACCGGCAATATCTTTCTCCAAACTTGCAACTTTGCCGTAGCGGATTTCCGCAACTTTTGCGTAATCGCCGCTTCTCTCCGCCTCATCAGCTTCAAATTTTAGCTTGTCAATTTCTTGCCTCTTGGTCTGTATGCTGTCCAGAAGAGATTTCTCCTCCTCCCATTGTCTATTGTAGATATCTTGCTGCTTTTTGAGAGACTCCAGCTGATTATTAATCTCAGTTAGCTTGGGAGATTTGCCCTCTCTTCTGATAGCCTCCCTTTCAATTTCCAGTTGTTTTACTTTTCTGTTCAGTTCATCAATTTCCTCTGGGACTGAGTTCATCTCCAGCCTTAGTTTTGCAGCCGCCTCATCCATAAGGTCAATTGCCTTATCCGGCAAGTATCTGTTAGTTATGTATCTGTGGGATAATTCTACTGCGGCAATAATAGCGTCATCCTCAATTTTTACCTTGTGATGGTTTTCATATTTAGGTTTTAACCCCCTTAATATTGAGATACTTTCTGCGGGTGACGGCTCATCTACCATTACCATCTGGAATCTCCTCTCCAATGCTTTATCCTGCTCAAAATATTTCTGATATTCATCCAAAGTGGTTGAACCCACGCATCTTAATTCCCCCCTGGAAAGTGCGGGTTTTAAGATGTTTGCAGCATCCATTGCGCCGCTTGACTGGCCAGCTCCAACCAAAGTGTGTATTTCATCTATATATAGGATGATTTCTCCGTTGCTATCAACAACTTCTTTTATAACGCTTTTCAGCCTCTCTTCAAATTCTCCCTGGTATTTTGCCCCTGCAATCAACGCTCCCATATCCAAAGAATAAATCACTTTATCCTTAAGATTTTCCGCAACGTCTCCATGCACAATCCTCTGCGCAAGTCCCTCTGCAATAGCAGTCTTACCGACGCCCGGCTCACCTACAAGAATAGGGTTGTTCTTTGTCCTTCTGCTAAGGATTTGCAGAACCCTCCTTATCTCATCATCTCTTCCAATGACCGGGTCCAGCTTTCCCGCCTTTGCCCTTTGGTTCAAATTGACGGCATAACGGTCAAGCGCTTTTTCCTGTGACTGATTGTTGTTCATTTCCATAATATTATCTCCTTTTTGCCTTTCCGCTGTCCTTTTTCAGACTCAGTTTCAAAGGTATTGTTATTCCTTCAAATCTTTTACCAGTACGGCATAAATCTCTGGAAAACCTCATTTTGTGACAATCTGGCACGGATTTACTCTTTTTTGTAAGACAAAAATATTATATTTGTGTCTAATAGTCAGATGTGTCCCTTGCGGACGCAATTTATTTAATTGGGAGTTATAGAAGAGTGAGAAAAAATCAGGAATATCCGGAGTTGGAAGGCGGAAAGTTTTTGCCCTTGGTGGAGAGTTTCTATACTATTCAGGGAGAGGGGTTTAATACAGGCAAGCCTGCATATTTCATACGTCTTGGAGGATGTGATGTCGGCTGCAGCTGGTGCGACTCTAAAGAGAGCTGGAATCCTAAAAAATTTCCGCCGGTAGATATAGATATTATAGTTAAGGATGCAGCCATGTGTCCGGCAAAAACAATAGTCCTTACGGGAGGTGAGCCCCTCAATTATCCTCTCGACAGTTTATGTAAAGCTCTAAAAAACAAAGGTTTGCAGATTTTTTTGGAAACAAGCGGGAGCAGTCCGCTGTCGGGAGTATTTGACTGGATATGTCTCTCTCCAAAGAAAAATAAAAAACCGTTGCAGAAGATATACGGGAAAGCGGATGAACTTAAGGTTATTATAGAGAGTGCGGAGGATTTTAAGTGGGCTGAGTATAACAGACAGCAGGTAGGGGAGAAATGCATTTTGTATTTGCAGCCGGAGTGGAGCAGGATGAGCACCGTGATGCCGCAAATAGTTGATTATGTGAAAAATAATCCGGAATGGAATGTCTCTTTGCAGGCCCACAAGTTTATGAGAATTCCGTAGCGGCAAATGTGCCGATAAATTGAGACCGGCTGAATTAAAGTTACCCATGGGTAAAATGATAATAATAAATTAAATATTTTATGAAAAAATTATTTGCACTACTGACGATCGCATTGCTTTGCTTAACAACAACTTACAGCATTGCACAAGACAAAGGCGCTCAGAAGAAAGACTCGGGCTATGTTTTTACCACAGATTTGGCTATTCCAATCAGCGGTATTAGAAATCAGGGAAGTTCAGGCACTTGCTGGGCTTTTTCTACAACTTCATTTTTGGAGAGCGAGGCCATAAAGAAGGGGACAGCGGATACCAGCATTGCTCTATCTACTTGGTATACAGTTTACAAGAATTATCAAGAAAAATTTGTAAAGTATGTTCGTCTGGATGGAACTCTTAATTTTGCAGAGGGAGGCGCATCAATGGATGTTGTTCACTCTTACCAAGATTATGGCGTTGTTCTGGAGAAGGATATGCCTTGCCTGAGAGGTGACGAGAAGAGAATTAATTTCTCGGAAATGTTCTCTGTTCTTGACGGTTACACAAAAGGTTTTGTTGCAAACACAAAGCATCAGATTTCCGTTCAGGATAAATGGATGGCTCCGTTCAATGCAATTCTGGATGCTTATCTTGGCAAATGCCCGGAGAAAGTTACTTATAAAGGAATAGAATATTCACCTAAAGAGTTTGTAACCAAAGGATTAAAACTAAATATGGATGATTATGTGTCAATCACTTCTTACACGCACCATCCCTTCTACACACAATTTGCAGTTGAAGTTCCGGACAACTGGCGCTGGGATTTGAGCTACAATGTTCCTATGAATGAGATGATGGAAATCATTGACTACGCGCTTGCAAACGGTTACACAATTGCCTGGGGATCAGATGTTAGTGAAAACGGTTTCACCCGTGAAGGCATTGCGGTTGTTCCAGATGTTGTAGCTAATGAAAAAGCTGCAGGTTCAGACCAGGAACATTGGGTTGGCAAAGATCCTAATCAGAAGAAGGCCGCTATTTATAATCTTAACAAGCCGGGAAAGGAGATGACTATTACTCAGGAGATGAGACAGGAAGGTTATGACAATAAAACAACTACGGATGACCACGGTCTTCAGATTTACGGTATTGCACATGACCAAAATGGTACAAAATATTATATGGTAAAGAACTCTTGGGGCAAGACCGGAAAGTACCAGGGCATCTGGTATGCATCTGTTCCGTTTGTACAATTTAAGACAATGGATTTTGTCGTTAACAAGAACGGTATTCCAAAAGAGCTACGTAAGAAGTTAGGTATTAAGTAGTAATAACAAAGTTATTTATCAATAATCCCGACAGAATATACTCTGTCGGGATGTAAAAAATAATTAAAAATGAAAAAGATTTTTCTTGTTGCAGCAGTTGCGCTATGTGCAGGATTGTTTACTGTTACAGCCGCTTATGCGCAGTATAAGTATGAATTTACAACTGTAAAGAACAATCCGGCAACAGCTGTAAAAAACCAGGCCAATACCGGCACCTGCTGGTGTTTTGCAACTGTCTCTTTCCTTGAGAGCGAGGCAATTAAGAAGGGTACCGCCGATACAACCCTGGATCTGTCTGAGATGTATATTGTAAGGTGCAACTACATCAGAAGGCTGGAGGATGATTACTACCGGAGAGGAAAAGGAAATACCGGTCCAGGCGGAGTCGGACACCAGGCTCTTTGGGTTATGGACCATTATGGACTTATGCCTGAAAGTGCTTATCACGGAATCAATTACGGCATGGATCATCATGACCATTCAAAACTTCAATTCTCACTGGACTCTCTTATGGATGTCGCAGTCAAAGAGAAAAAGGGTATGCCTTATGATCAGGTTAACGCCATTCTTGATAAGTACCTTGGTGCAGTTCCGGAGAGTTTTGAGTATAAGGGAAAGACTTATACCGCTCAGTCCTTCAGGGATATGCTTGGGCTTAAGGGTTCTGATTATGTAGAAATTACAAGTTTCTCGCATCATCCGTTCTACGCGCTGTCTCCTCTTGAGATACCGGATAACTTTGATCATTATCTGTATTACAATGTTCCTCTTGACGATATGGTTGAAATAATGGATTACGCAATAAAAAAAGGTTACACGATATCATGGGATTCGGATATGAGCGAGACTTATTTTGCTCACCGTAATCACATAGCCGTTTTTGCGCCGGGTGAAAATATCAGGGCGGCAAAGGAGATAAAGGCAAAGTATGTTGAGCAACCTATAGACCAAAATATCAGAGAGAATATGTTTATGGATTATACAACATCTGATGACCATTTGATGCATATTACAGGTATTGCAAAAGACAAAGAGGGTGTTCAGTATTTTATTGTAAAGAACTCATGGGGAAAGGTTCCCGGTTATAATGAGGACGGATATGATGATGCCTCTGTAAATTACGTTAAAGCAAAGACAATATCCATATTGGTCAACAAAAATGCAGTTCCTAAAAAATTGGCAAACAAAGCCTTATTTGGAATACTGAGCAATCAGTTAAATGTCAAATAGTTTTTGAGAAAGGAGAAGAATAAAATAAAACTGTCGGGATAATTATGTCAATAAGAAAAAATATTCCTAATGCGCTTACATGCGGCAACCTTATAGCGGGCTGTGTTGCAATTGAATTTGCAGTTGAGTGTAATTTTGAAATGGCTCTTGTCTTCATGATTATCTCTGCAGTTTTTGATTTTTTTGACGGGATGGCGGCAAGAGCCCTTAACGCACATTCTCCAATTGGGAAGGATTTGGATTCACTTGCGGATATGGTTAGTTTTGGTGTCTCTCCTGCTTTAATTTTCTCTTATGGAATGGATAGCGGAATTACAGGCAACAGATTCCTGATTTTTATCCCTCTTCTGATTGCCGCATGTTCTGCCTTAAGACTTGCAAAATTTAATATAGATACCAGACAGGCAACAACGTTTATCGGACTTGCAACTCCGGCTAACGCGCTGTTTATAGCTTCTCTGTTTTGCACAAGTAAATTTTATCCCGCTATATGGCATTTTTGGCATATCGTACCTTGGCTGCTTGGAATTCTTGCAGTTGGTTTGTCTCTGCTTCTTGTTAGCGAGATACCGATGTTTTCATTTAAGTTTAAGAACCTTACGTGGAAGGATAACAGTCTTAGATTTGTATTTCTTGCCATAGCTGCGGTGGAGGGACTTGCTACTTTAATTTGCGGCTGGAGATGGAGCGCAGTTGTATTTCTTGTGTTTGCAACATATATAATTCTTAACCTGTTACTGCTTATTAAAAGGACCGCATAAGGCAGAATAAATAAATTTTGATAAAATGGAATTTGTTTATACTTTTGCAGTCCCAAATCAGTAGGGAATGACTTGCTAGCTCAGCTGGTAGAGCACGACACTCTTAATGTTGGGGTCCAGGGTTCGATCCCCTGGCAGGTCACAAAAAAAAGTCCGGTTTTTTCCGGACTTTTTTTGTTATTTATGAATATCTATTGCTTCAATACAAAACTGAATGTGCTGCCGCGTTCCGGTTCAGTGTCAATTTTAAGTTCGCTGCCAAGATGCTTTAGAATACTCTTGCACAATGTCAGACCAAGTCCAAGTCCCTGCTTAAATGTATCTACTTTTTCAAACGGAGAGAATATCCTCTCTTTGTCTTCTTTACGTATTCCAATGCCTGTGTCTTTAACATAGAATCTGATACTATTGTCTTTATGGGGAGTATAGCCAATTGTAATGCCGCCTTTTTCCGTAAACTTAAGTCCGTTTGAAATAAGAGAAAACATAACTTGTTTTAGCATGGCCGCATCCGTTTCTATGACGTGATCTTCTGCAGGGAAAGAGGCATTTATATAGAGATTTTTCTGCAAAATATCTTTTATTGTAAACGACTGCTCTGCCGCGTATTCTTTTAAATCCTCAATAAAACTGTTTAGCTTAATCTTCTGCTTTGAGGCTTTAATCAATCCGGCCGAATAAGATGAAATGCTAAGAATATTGTCTATAAGAGTTTTTAGAAGTTCGTTATTCTGCTTTATTACGGGCATGAATTCTTCTCTTTGCATTTCATCTTCATTGTTGACATACAAGTCCGTAAATCCGATGATTGAATTAAGAGGAGTGCGGATTTCATGGCTGATGGAGTTTAAAAAATTATCTGCATCTTTCTCTGCCCGAACAGCTTTTTTATTTAATTCCGATAATACAAATTCTTTCTCTTTAAGGTCCGTAATATCCATATTCAAATCCATGAAATACGTATTATTTTTCTCTTTAAAAGCGGCGTCGTAATCGCTCTTGAAAACATTTACCAGCGCCCATTTCTTTTTTCCGTCAGGCAATGTAATCATTACGGTGGTTATAAGCGGCGGAATTTTAGAACCGGGTCTTGGGTCTTTTGCAACGCCGGATGTGTATTTTCTGATCTCTGCAAATACCTCATTGTCAGCATTTATGAACCTGCCGTTTGAAATGCCGTTGCCGTTTTCGCCAAGGTTTTTAAACCAAGAACCGGTTGCAAAAATTATTTTTCCACTCAAGCTGTATGACGCTACGCCGACATTTGAATTTGCAGATGCGGTCCTAAGCCTTTTTTCAATCTCTTCCTGCTCCTCTTCATTGCTTTCTATGCCGGTAATATTTGCGGCAACAACAATATAAGAGTATTTTTTTTCTGTAGTTCTTCTTATGATGTATTTGAAAATATGCTCAGAGTTTCCTGCGTTTGAATCATCAATACCTAAAAAATCGGCATATTTATTTAGGAACGTATCTATTTGATTGCTAATGCTTTCTCCTGGCTTAAGCCTTCTAATCACATCTGCAGTTGTACCGTCAAACGGGTTCTCAAAAAGATTTACGCACAACATTCCGCCAAGGGTTAGGTTGTTATTTTTCTCTTCCCCATTTATAATTATTTTCTCCCTGATCCCGTTTGAATTGTATAGAGCAAAACTTAATCCGGAATCTTTGCTGATATTCTCTATTCTATGGCGGTATTCAGAGATTTTGGCTTTAAGTTTTTCATTTGTAAAGCCGGCTGTTGATTTAAGAATAATCATCACAAGCAACACAATGACCAGAAGTAGTGTTACTCCCGACAGTACATAAGTTGATGATATTGTACAAACGTTCATTGTGGTTATTCTTAATTTTTGTTTTCGACCCGTTTTGCAGGGATCCTGCACAGAGCGGTATTCATGTCTTTTCCAAATTGTTTTTCAATGCTAAACTCCAGCCTGCCTCCAAGCATTGAAGCAAGATGGTGCGCAATATATATTTCTAAACTTGTTTTTGCGGTTTTTCTGGCATTCATTTTATAATTATCTAAACTCATCTCCGCTTTGCTCAGCGGTATGCCGCTGTCTGTAATCGTAATGAATAATTCAATTTGTTCTCCTGTCTCTCCCTCCGCTTGTTCCTCTCTTACAGTGAATACAATAGAGCCCTCTTGTGTCCTTTTGGCGGAACTGATAGCAAGGTCTCTCAATAGCTCTTTCACCAATCTTACATCAATTGATAACTTTCTGTGAACCGACGGGTGATACTCAATAAAGACATTTTCCCTTAGCATGGCTCTGAATTCTTCAACAACCTCTGCCGCTGTTACACCGGGGTCAACGTCGCTGAATTTTTGTACGTAAGCATCAGACTCAATCCTTGAAATATTTATTACTTCAGATATTGTAAGCAAAAGTTCCGTGTTGCTTCTGAACAATTCTTTCATCAATTTCTTCTTTTCTTCCTCTTTGGAGGCGCAGAATATCTTTGCAGTACTTGAAAGAATATCATCAAGAGGCTGCTGAATCTCTGTGCTCATGTTTGCAATAGATTTGTTCTTAAGGCTTTCCGCAAATCTTGTCTTGTGCAGAGATTCTAATAATTTCATCTCTCTGTGGACTTGTTCATCAATATTGAACAAGATAATTTCAACCATCATCTTCCCTTCATCCGGAGAGTATTCCGTTAGAATTCCGTAAAATCTTATATAGTGTGTTACTCCGCCAAAAATTATTCTCAAATTTGCAGTAATATCAATTTTGTCTTTATTTTCGTTAGTATTATTGATATTATACCCGTAATATTTTGCATATTCTTCTTCATTGAACTGAATATTCCTGATTCTGTTCATAAAGTTTGTTACTTTGACAAGTTCTTCTGCCGGAGCATTTTTAAAACTTTCTCTGAATGTGACTCCCGGTTCTACGTAAAGCAGGTTATACCACGCATTTGTAACTTTATATGAGTTGTTGAATGCATTAACGGTTGCAACTGCAATATTTGCCTTGTCCATTGCCAGCTGAAACATATCATACATTGCACTCCTTGCACTGCCGGTGGCTATATCCTCGCTCTTATCAATAACGGTTCCAATATATCCTTTGATGTTAAAAGAATTTATTCTTCTTATTCTTACCAGAAGATCGGAATACTTTGAGTTTTTTGTATGATATTGCATATCAAGTACTCCGGACTTCTTGAGATGATCGAAATCTTCTTTCGGAATAACAGATACGGACTCAAAAAGATTAAAACCCTTATATTCACGGTTTTCGATACTTTTTAACATACTTTCAAATTCAGAATTGACTTCCTCTATCTCACCCCCGTCTGTCATATAAAAAAACGCAACAGGAAGACTGCTGTTCAGCGTCTGAAATTCATCGCTGACAGTTGAGAAATCTTTGGCAAGCAAAACTTTTTCCGCTCTTATTTTTTTTCTCTTAAGATACAGACAGACAATGCCAATGATTAGGAGTATGTCAATTAATGCGATAATCATTTTAAATCTTTAAGAACAAACCAGAATGTTGAACCGTCGCCTTCATTTGATATGACGCCAAGGTCTCCGTTTAAGTGTCTTACAATACTCTTACACAAAGATAAACCTAAACCGGTTCCCATGGAATAGCTGTCAAATTTTTCAAACTTGTTAAAAATTCTTTCTTGGTCTTTGGACGATATTCCGCAGCCTGTATCCTTCACGTAGAAATATATTCCGTTCTCCTGGGGCTGATAACCGAATGTGATTGTTCCGTCTTTAGTAAATTTAACTGCATTTGAAAGCAGGTTAACCATTACCTGTCTAAAATTCCATTCATCTGTAACTATTGTATTGTTTTCCAGGGGAATTTCTGCAATGATCTCTATGTTTTTGGCCGTCAGTTGCTTCTCATTCTGAAGCATATGGACGGTTGCAGTCTTAAGTTCTCTGAATAAACCGTTCAACTTAACCTCGTCTTTTGAGAATTGGTATAGACCGGAATCAATTTTTGCTATGGAAAGAATATTGTTGAACAGTTCAATAAGTACATTATTATTTCTCTTAATAATGCTCGTTATATTTTCAATCTCCTTCGGATTTTGTTCTGTAAGCAACATCTTGGAGAAACCTACAATGGAAGTTAACGGTGTCCTGATCTCATGGCTGATAGAGTTTATAAATCTATCGCTATCCTGGTAGGCAATGTGTGCCTCTTTAACCTTTCTCTCCTCTGTGATTTCTTTTACCTTATCCGCTGTAATATTAAAGTTAATATCCACAACTACAGGGCCTGAGACTGCTGACGTTTCTCTTAAAAATATACTCTCCCTTATCCATTTATTTTTGCCGTTTGGCCGATTCTGAAGCTGGATGTCATTTGTAAACGACAACGCTTTTCCTTTAATCAATCTCTGTTTAAAATCTGTGATAGCAGCCTTATCACCCTCTTTTAGATTAGTATAGGAAGGCTGAATTAGTCCCGATTCATTGGCATTCTCACCAAGATTGCTGAACCAAAATTCAGTAGCATAACCTTCTCCGGAAATTATATTGTAGCAAGCAATGCCAATATCCGTTGTGCTAATTGCATAATTTATTAATGAATCCAGCTTTTCCTTTTGTTCAACCTCTTGAATCTCTGATGTTATATCTGAAATAACCATCATGTATTTATAATGGTGGTTCACATCACCAATGATAGGGCTTACCATAAAGCTGATTCTCTTTGGGGTGCTTATCTCTCTTGTGACTTCTCTCTTATTCCTTATATCATTCACATCACAATCTGTAAAAATAGATGATGTATACAGATTTTCAGGCAGATATTTTTCAATAGCACTTTTGATTTCTTGTTCTTTTGTCTTTATTATGCTGAATAATTTATTGCCGCTTCCGTCATAGACTGCAAAGTTTAGTTCTGATTCATTGAATAATGAGTTGTACTTTTCATATATTTTCTTGTCTTGATTGATCAGGCGCCTGTTACTTACGTTCTTTTTTAAATGCATGAAATACATGTAGATAAGCCAAAAGAATATTAACAGTCCGATTAGCGTAATGGTAAAGAATATTGCATGTATCGCAATCCAGCTTTTTACGGTATTGACATACCTCACTCCGTAGAAATATTTGACACCGCCCCTGAATCCGAATCTGTTAAGCGCCATTTTATTAATTACGTAATCGCCGTTTTTAAGGAGATAAAAATCTGATGGCGATTTGTAATTTTTGCCCTGGTTAAAGATGTTGCTTATTATTTCACATCCCTTTGCAGCCAAGATACTTTCAGACGGATTATATCCTCCGACAATGTAATTATTAAAATAGCGGAAAGAGTTTATTGAGAAGAGAGGGGACTTTAACTTAGTTGTAAATAAAGAATCAATCTCTTCTCCTGTGTAGGAACTCCCGTCTCCATCATAATTCCAAGCGTATGTGATAAATGCTGTTTTGGCATCTGAGTTAAGAATTACATTTAGTACAGAGTCGGCGTTGTTGGATTTTCTAAAAATGGAGGAGTACTTGATACGAGGATACCCGTTTTTCACTGCGTTCTTTAAGAGAGTATTGGCACGCAGGCTCTCAGTATACGGGTTATCAATAAATATAATGTGATTGACTTTTGGCGCAAGTTTGCTGATGAGTTTTAGATTCTCATTAACAGGTGTTTGTGAGACTACGCCAAATAATCTTTTTCTATATGATACGTTTTGATAATCAATGCCTGAAAAATTTCCAATACCGGCCGGTATGCTCTTTGAGATTCCAAGTGCCACTACGGGTATGCCGTTCCATACACCTGAAAACACTCCGGATAAATCACATGCTATAGTAGCATCGTCTCCTATCGTAACAATAACGTCGGGACGTTTGCCTCCGTAGTTTGTAAGAATTTGTGAAATGACTTTTGTTGCATAGCCGTATCCGGATGAGCAGTCAAAATTTAAAAAATAAGTATTGATCAGGTATTCCGGACTTATCTTTTTTAATAGGGAGGCAAGACTATCCGCAGTGTTTTTTGCCCATAGTACATCCGGAGAAAAAGAGCTTATTATTAATATGTTGCGCGGAATGATAGGCTGTTCTTCTAATTCGCGTACGCTAGGTATGCTGTCATCATCTTCTCCAATAATGTATACATAATCTCCTTTGTTATGAGTATTGCCCGCATCTTTTTCCTTTTCATGTAACTGATAGACAGTGTCTTGTGTGCCAAATTGCGCAAATACATTTACATTTGTAAACATTGCAAGTATGGCAGCCAGAGTTGCGATAGTGTAAAAACGGCTCTTTATGCTGATTAGATTTTTCATTTCTTCTCCTCCTTGTCCCCTGATAATACAGTTTTCAGTGCTCTTTTAAGTTCCGATTCATTTACAGGCTTAGAAATATATCCGTTAAATTGGCCGTCTCTTACTTGAGCTGTGCTTTTATCTGATGTATAGGCGGTAACTGCAATGATAGGTGTTTTTGTATCTTTCTTTCTTATTGCGGCGGTAGCTTGGAATCCATCCATCTTTGGCATCTTAATATCCATCAGCACCACATTCGGTTTTTTCTCTAAAGTCATCTTAAGAACTTCATATCCGTCGTGAGCATGAAGAATTATATAATCTTTTCTCAGAATGAAGTTTAATAACTGGAAGTTGTTTTGATTGTCTTCCGCAATAAGAATAACTTTCTGTCCCTTATCTTGAGAAGTTGTTGCATTCTCTAGTTCTCCCTTGATTGCGGATGTGGATACCGATGCGTAATTCTTTGGAATAATGCACCATACAATGTTGCCTTTGCCTCCCTCTTCTTGTTTGTATCCAATTTCACCGTGAAGAGATCTGACAATAGAGCGGGCGATTGGAAGATTTAATTCCTGTCCAACATAGGACTCATCTGCCAGATGGTCAAATCTGTCAAATAATCTTGCTCTCCTCTCTCCGGAGATGCTCTCTCCGTCATCGTTAGCATATATGTAAACGTTATTTTCTCTCACTTCATAACCAAGTTTGACCGAACCTGTATTTGAGTGTCCCATGAACGATATTGCATTGTCGCATAAAAGTTCAATGATGTTTTGAACTCTTGTTTTATCCGACAGCAGAATATTATTACCTTGTTTTGCAAACTCAATATGTATGTTACTATCCTTGACTTTTTGAGCAGCCTCTGCTGCAACTTGCTCAAACACAGCCTCAAGATTAAATTCTGCCATTTTTGTGTGCGCTCCGTTAGACTCAATTTCGGAAACAGAAATGATTTGCTGAACCATTTGCAAAAGCTTATCACTGTTCTCTTCTATGTATTTCTGCAGTTCTTCTTTATTATCTTCCGGCGTTGCTTCAACCAGCAGTTCTGCAAATCCCACCAGCGCATTTAGAGGTGTTTTCAGTTCATTCCCCATATTGCTGATAAGCGAGTTTCTAAGCTTTGTGGAGTCCACGTATTTGTCATATGTCTTAGAAAGTTCATACTCTTTTTGCTTCTGTAAATCTATATCAGAGATTAAGGCGTAACACAACACCTGATTTTCTTCTTTATTGAAAATGTTGACGGAAATTGTCAGATGAAGCCAATGAATGGAGCCGTCATCGTTTTTAACTCTGACATCTTTTGAAAATGAAGTCTCGGTTCCTTCAATAGCCTGATTGGTAAATCTTATTATGGCTGCAAGATCCTCTTTTACAAGATTATTAAAACTTGTATCCAGTTGCGTGCCATTATTTATTTTTAGGTTATAGAACCATGAATCAGTCCCGATATAGGAGAAATCTTTCTTTGCCAAGTCAAATTTTGCAACACCGTATTTTGACGCGTCCATTGCCAAAAGGAAAGAGGTGTTTATTCTGTCTTTTTCCGAACGCTGCATATATTCATCCGTGTTGTTGACAATAAGAAGAACCAATGCCTCTTTATTTTCTAAGGTTGTAGGTATAAATACTGCCCTTTGATATATGTTGCTGTTGTTGATCTTAAAAATGTAATGCTTATCTGCAATTTCTCCGTGCCTTATTTTTTGCAGCGTTGCATCTGATACATAAGGAGAATTGAATAGAGAGAATTCCGAAGATTTTTTATAGTCGGGAATTACAAGGGAGAGTTCCTCCTTTGCCTTGGCATTATCCTCAACAAATTTGCCAAGACCTGTGAAGACGGCAATACCTATTGGAGAATTTTTGAACAATGCGCTGTAGTCTCTTAACAGCTTATCGTACAGTTCAACATCTTCTGTGACTTTTTTATCTCTCTTGCCGACTGAAAAATTTATTAGTAGTGCAAATAGCAGCAGCAGAATCAGCAGTGCGGAGAGAATTTTAACGGCATACTTTGTAAGAAAGCTTGTATGGTCTTCATACATAACGTTATACTTCTTACCTGCCAGCTTAATTCCTATCTTGTCCGCAGCAACTTTGTTAATGGACATTTTTTCCGGAGAAATATATTTCAACTGTATAGATGAAGCGGGTGTGCCGGAAAGAATTTGTTTTAAAGCTGCCGCCGTTGCCGCTGCAAGTTTTGGAACACTTATAAAAATTCCGCCAACCATCGGGGTGTTTGCATCTGCAGGTATCTGCTTTAAAATCACGACAGGTATATTGTTGGAGTTGTATACGGAATTGTAACCGGAAGGGTTGTCCGTGCTAAAGGAGTTAATTAGAATTGCCGCATTCTTTTTTGCGAAATTTGAAATAGTAGAATTAATAATATCTGCATTAACTTTCTTTATATCGGAAACTATAAAATTAATATTCCTTGCACTAAGTTGCGTTTCAAACTTGTTTGCGTTAAGGCAATCTTCAAAAGTTTTTTCTGAAAAGTAAATTACGGTTTTTGTGTTGGGAAACAAGATTTTAAGAGCTATTATGGTGGCCCTGATATTATCTTTTCCAAAGACTCCCGTTACATTATAGCCGGTGGTTTCATCTTTAAGAGAGCATATCAAACTGTCGGGAACTGTATGAGTTGCAAGGAAATATGTGTAATCCGCCATTGTTTCATCGGATGGAGCGCAGACTATAATTGGAATATTTCCGAGTTGAATGCCGGATTTTCTTAACACCATCCATGCCTCTGTGCCGACAATTACCACAGCATCCGGAGCTTTATGAATTCCGGAGAACACCTCAGAAATTTCTGAAACGCCTTCCGCCAAAGATTGTTTATGTACGATATCTGTATTTGCCAGACTGACACTTACACCAGGTATGATTTTTTTTGCGTAAAAGGTAATTTTACTGCAAATCAATTGATTCCATGCGTCATCATAACGGTATGAACTAATGATTTGTATATTCTTCCCCTTACCTGCGCTTTGGGCAAAGACCGGTGAAACGGATATTAGTGCAAGTGCGGCAATAAAGATAGAACTTAGCAACTTTTTCATTATGTGTAATTTATTATCTTCTGCTATTTATTTCCCAAAGCTTTTTTCAGGTAATTATTAATTTTTACATTAGATGTCGGGCGTATTACTTTTATACCGATTATAGATTTTCTTGAATTTACATACTCTTTTATAGTCATTTTATCTAATTCCACTTTCATATCTGCAAAAGAAGCATGGATAAAACCGACTCTCCCGTTCTCTACACAGGCAATTGTTACGTGCGCTATATCAAGTCCCGGAGTGGCTGACATATAGCAGATTATATCTCCGCTGCATATTTTGTCCTCGCACTCCGCAATCTTCTCTTTTGGAATATAAGTAATAGGTGTTTTGTTAAGATTATTTTCAATTTCCCTTATGCGGCTTAATTCCTCTGCTGAGGATAATTGTTTGTATCTCTGATAGTTGTGGCTCATAAAGAAAATAGGATGATTATAAATATTTCCTCCGAGACTCATTGTGATATCCTTTATGTTGCCAAATTTTTCGCTCTGCCTTATCCACTCGGTTGTGTAATGCAGGCGGCTGGAATAACTTCCGATAATTCCATTCCTGTAACGGCTTACTCTTTCATTTTCAGCAAATTGTTTAAATGTGGCTTTTTTGCCGCTTCTGTGTACGGTAATGGCCAAATCTAAACAAGTCTCCACAAAAATTATACAATCTGTTTGGTGCAAGTTGATAGTTAACTGTTCATGAGAGTCTGCCTTGTCAAGTGTTCCGGCCACATAGGGTGTTCCAATAAGCATTTTTGCCGCCATTATCATCAAATCGGGAACGCTTCTGTCAGAATAGGGCTGCAGCGTTATTAAAATTTTATCTGCAATATATTTGTCAAGATTAGTTGTCACAATAGAATTCTCAACCAAAACAGGGGTAATTGAATCCAGCTGCGAACGTTGTTCTGCGCAGCAAAATTGAGCTTTAATGCAATTAATTGGCGTAATTAATAAAATTAGCACAAACGCCATGCTGATTATATACAGAGCTCTTTTTTCCATAATAGTCTGATTTTAAATTATTTAACTTTCTCCTCAGCCTACAAATTTAACAATCTTTTTATATAAAATAAAAAAGAGAGCCGCCTTTTAGCAGCTCTCAATGAAAACAATAACCCTAAAAACTATTTTATTAAAGAATAACGCACCAATTGTGCTCGTCTTTAATTTCGCCGTTTTGAATTCCTACAATGTGATTGTAAAGTTTAGTGCACGTCTCAATTCCACCGTAGGTATAGCACTTGCACTCGCTGGCATCAATATCCGGTTTATCGTCAATTGATTTGACAGGGGTGATAACAACGGCCGTACCACATTCACCAACCTCTTTGAACTCTGCAAGTTCCTCAGAAGGAACTCTGCGTCTCTCCACCTTCATTCCAAGGTCTTTGGCAGCAACTTCCAGAGATTTATTGGTGATGGACGGAAGGATACTGTTGGAAAGAGGTGTAATATATGTATTGTCCTTAATGCCAAAGAAATTTGATGAGGCAAACTCATCTATGTACTTGTGCTCTATAGGATCCAGGTAAAGAACCGCCTTATAACCTTGCTGTTTTGCAACTTGCCCCGCATGAATAGATGCAGCATAATTGCCTCCAACTTTGTAGCATCCTGTCCCGTGGCCTGCCGCACGGTCATACTTTCTTGCTATAACACCATTTACGGCAACTAAGTTGCCTTGTCCGGAATAAGAACCGACGGGAGCAACTGCAATGAATAATATTTGTTTTTTAGCCGGAGCAATTCCAAGCTGGGAACCTGAACCAAAAAGCACTGGTCTTATATAGAGGGAAGCACCGCTTCCGTAAGGAGGCAGATACCTCTCATTCTCTTTTACCGCCATTATACACAGGTTTGTAAAATCTTCTGTTGTAGGTGCGTCCATTCCAAGATATGCAGCGGAAGACTGCATCCTTTTTGCATTCTCATCCGGACGGAAAAGTCTGATTTTGCCATCCTGGCCCCTAAAAGCTTTTAAACCCTCAAAACACTCAATACCATAATGAAGTGAAGGAGCCAAACCGCTTAAAGGGATATTAATATCAGAACTGATAACCGGCTTGCCCCAGATGCCGTCTTCATATTCACATGAAATATATTTGTCAGTAGGGGTGAACGAGAAACTTAATTTACTCCAATCCATACTATTGTTTTTTAAATGATTAACTAATTTCTTAATTTAATTTGCAAACGTTTTCTTTTATTCTCTATGCGAATATAGAACCAAAATTGACATAAACCAAATAATTTTTAAGAAAATCTTTATATATTTTAAAAAATTGCCAGCGGAATATGTCGGGCGCTGAAAAAGTAAAGATTAAATTCATATATTTGTAACGTTTTGAACATGAAAAGTATATTTTTTGTTGCAAAAAGAATTTTATCGTCCATATGTGGTTAAACAAGTTTATTCATATCATAACAGGAAAGGGTAAGAAATTCTATCCGCTGTTTATCAGTCAGTCTGATATTGTTGAGAAGTCTGCAGAAATCCTTGTAAAAATACTCAAAGAAGAATCTTATGAGAAGAAGAAGGAATATGCACGTGCTATTAAAGTGCTTGAGAAACAGGGAGATGCGATGGAGATGAATATTTTTGAGACGCTTTACAGAACTTATTCTACACCGTTTGACAGGGAAGATGTTCAAAATTTATGCTCATCCATAGAGACCTTATTGGATTATATTCATGATTCGGCAAAGAAAGTTGTTATATATCAGCCTAAATATGTGGATAATACGTGGATAGAGATTGGAGAATCTATTTATGAGGATTCTAAAATTCTATCTGAGATAACAAGGGAACTTTCATCATTCAAAAATAAGTCAAATATATTGATGGCTAAGTGTATGAAAATTAAAGATATAGAGCAAGAGGTGGATGATCAGTATGAATGCTATATGAGCAACTTGTTTGAAGTCGAAAAAAACGGGATAGAACTTACCAAGTATAAGAATATTATTCAATCTCTGGAAGATACAACTGATAGGGCAAAGGAGGTTGGTGACTGTATAAAGATGATTCTTGTAAAGGAAGGCTAACGTAAACTCATCTTATATTTATAAGTTATTATGTCCCGGAAAAAACTCATGACACTGGTGTGCTGCGTCCTGTTGATGTGCACTCCTTTTTTCGCCTGTGCGCAAAATGCTCTTAAAGACGAACTTATCTGTTCTGTGTCGAATGCGTCGAATAAATATCCCGACAGTTCTAGTGTTGGTATGGAGCCGATAAAAATTAATCACAAAATCATAGCAAGCGGTGACCGGCAGTTTTATCCTTATGAGTACGTTAACAAGGAGGGAGAGCCCGATGGTTTTGATGTTGAACTTTTCCGGGCTCTTATGAAAAATCTTCATTTGGACTATGATCTTACGCTTGGGGATTGGTCTCAGGTCCACAGACTTATGAAGAATAAAAAAATTGATGTAATTGTCGGCGTAATGTATTCTCCTCAGAGGGCCAAGTATATCAGGTTTGGCATACCTCACAATATAATCACGCTCTCTTTTACGGTAAAAAACGGCAGCGGTTTTGAGTCTTCAGATAATTTGAAAGGCAGGAGGATTGCAGTGCAGAAAATGGACAGGGGATACGACTATTTGCGTGAAACGGGTTTTACAGATAAAATAGTGGCGGTAAACACTATAAAAGAGGGTTTTAGAATGCTTGAATCAGGAGATTGCGATGCTGTTTTATTTGACCATCTCTCTTCACTGACTATGGCAAGAGATTTAAAATTGAAAGACACAAAGATTATTGCTTCCAATATTGCTCCTCAACGCTATTCAATAGGTGTCAACTATAAAGACGAAGACTTGTTATTCCTTCTTAATGAGGGACTTTATGAGATGAAAGTCAGCGGAGAGTACGATAAAATTTACAACAAGTGGTTTAATGTAACGGATCATGTCGGGGATAAATACAAGCACACTGTGTATATCGTTAAGTGTGTTTTGATCTCACTTTGGGTTTTGCTGTTGTTGGGAGTGATTTTTATTTTGGTACTGAGGTCTAAAGTAAAGCGATCAACAAAAGAAATTCTAATAGAAAGGGATAGGGCGGAAAGGGCAGACAAATTAAAGAGTGTTTTCCTATCAAATATGAGCCATGAGATCCGTACCCCGCTTAATGCAATTGTTGGTTTTGCAGGCCTTTTGTGCGAGGAGGGGCAAGACATTGAGGATAAAAAAAACTATGCGGAAATTATAAAATGCAACAGCAGGCAATTGCTTCAGCTTGTGAGCGATATACTTGATACTGCAAAAATTGAATCCGGGACCCTTGTCCTTAACAAAAACGACTTTACCATAGAAGATCCGTGCATGGAGGCTTTTATGTCCGTGAAGGTTAATTTTACGAGTGAGAACGTAATTCTGCAAGAAGACTATCAGTGTGATTGTATTGTGAATGCAGATTTGTTGAGAATAGAGCAGGTTATCGTAAACTTTCTTACCAATGCGATAAAATTTACTAAAAAAGGCTCAATCACATTGAGTACAATTTGTTGTCCTGATAGTGATACGGTTGAAGTCTCCGTTACAGATACCGGTATTGGCATTTCTAATGAAGATGCCAATACTGTATTTGATCGATTTAACCAAGTTGACAAAATGGGCAGAGGCGCTGGCCTCGGCCTGTCTATAAGTAAGAACATCATAGAGTTGAGCGGAGGAGAAATTGGAGTTGATTCTGAAGAGGGAAAAGGCTCCAAGTTCTGGTTTCGCCTTCCTATAGCGGGAATGTCTCACTGATAGGGAATAATCCAAACAAACCGCCCGTATGGATGAATAAAACATTCCCGTTGTGGCTGAAATTTCCTCCTGGCTGAAGTTCATTCCAAATGCCGTACATGGCTTTTCCCGTGTACACCGGATCAAAGATAACTCCTTCTGTTCTAGCTACTTTTTTAATAAATCCCAGTTCTTCCGGCCTGCTTAATGCGTAACCTATCCCAACATATTTATCATTGATTTCTATGTTGTTCTTGTCTAATTTTCTTCCTTTATATTCCGGAAGCAAAGCTGCAGCCTCGGATGCTATTTTATAAGTAATATCTGTAAAGTATTTAGTATCATCACATACTGCCATTCCCACAATTCGCTTTCCAAGACTCATTAACTCATTTGCAAGGTAAAGTCCTGCTACGGTTCCGCCGCTGCCTGTCGCTACAACAATTGTATCAAATTGAATACCGAGCAGTTTCTCTTGTTCCAGAATTTCTTTCATACAATTGAAATAACCCATTGTACCGATAGCATTAGATGCTCCCTCGGGGATTACGTATGGTTTATATCCTTGAGCTTTATACTCTTCCGCCATTTGGTTCATGATTTCCGTGCGGTGATTCCGATACTCTTCCTGGTTGCAGAATTTTACGTCTGCACCGAGCAACCTGTCGAGAAAATAATTGCCTGTTACAGGGGGAGTTTGAGAGATTCTAAGAAGTACTGCCGATTTCATCCCAAGCAATGTGGCGACCTCTACGGTTGCACGGCAATGGTTGGATTGTATTCCTCCGCAGGTAATCAGCATGTTGCAGCCTTTATCCAGCGCCTCGGCAGCTTCAAATTCTAATTTGCGGATTTTATTTCCGGAACATTCACTACCGGTTTGGTCATCGCGTTTGATGTATAGATTGGCATTCAATTCTTTTGAAAGTCTCTCCAGTTTTTGAATTTTGGTTGGCAGGTTGGCCAGATTTAACTTCTTCATTTTTTTAGTTTTTACGGAACTCAATTCGTGCGGCAAATTTAATATGACTTTTAGTAACTTTGCAAAAATATCCGTATTATTTTACGGTCGGTTTTAGTATAGAAAGAAATATTTTAATTATGATAAAAAACAATTTTTTTTCAAGGGCGGCTGTATTGCTTTTTGTTGCCGTATTATGCTGTTCTTTAAGTCTTTATGCACAACCGGAAAAGTACATTACATCCCGGCTTAAATGTAAAAACTACACAAAACTTACAGATGTTGCAGATTTTGCATCGGCGGCCGTTGCTGTAAAAGCTTATCTTTTACCAACTTCCGGAATCAGAGTGCCGATAAAGGTGGAGTCAGCCTACACTTTTGCGGATGATGATTCATTGCTGATATGTTTTAATAGTCAAATGGCGGATTATCCTTTCCGTCCGCAGACCGTTGAAGAGGTTTATTCATTGACGCGTCAGAACCTGCCGGAAAAGTACAAAAACAAAAAGATGGGTATCATTGCAAATGACTCAAAGATAGAAGATTTGGTGCCTCCGTTTTTTAATCCCGACAGTAAATTTTTTAAACTTCAGAGTGAGGCAGAGGAACTTTTGCAGGAGGGTAAATTGGCGGCAAGAGAAGAGAAAGCGGAGGCCAAGAAAAAGAGCGCCAGAGAGAAGGATAAAAATTTTGTCCCTCCTTTGAAATCGGAGACATCACGTCCGTACGATATTTATAACGGTCTGCAAGATAGACATATATGCGTTTCAAACAGTCACGGGTGGTATTATGAGTCAAAACTGGACAGATGGGAGTGGCAGAGAGCCAGACTGTTTGAAACAGTTGAGGACATGTACACTCAGAGCTATGTTATTCCTTTTCTTGTTCCGATGTTGGAAAATGCCGGTGCGGTTGTAATGATGCCAAAAGAGAGGGATTACAACAAAAATGAGATAATTGTTGATAATGATACAAATACGGAAGGCTTCTCCGTTACCAACGGAATATCTTCTTGGCAAAAGGGTGATTCTCTGGGATTTGCAAATCCAAAAAAATCGTATGTATTTAATGAGAATCCTTTTAAATTAGGTTCCTATCTTCAGGTTCATGGACTTATGAAATCATCTAAAACGGCAGAAGAAAATCAGATAGAAAAGAATGAGAGTGTGGCTAGATGGCTTCCAAATATTCCGGAAAACGGAAACTATGCGGTTTATATTTCATATCATTCTCTTCCGGAGAGTACCAAGAGCGCCGGATATACCGTTAAGTATAGCGGCGGTGTTGCAAAATTCAGAGTTAATCAGCAGATGGGAGGAGGAATATGGGTTTATCTCGGCACATTTTATTTTAAGAAAGGGGCATCTGACCAGGGCGTCTATCTAACAAATGTGAACTCAATTGATAAAGGGATTGTAACTGCAGATGCTGTAAAATTCGGCGGAGGATGGGGTAACATGGCCCGTGGAAAAGGAGATGGTTATATCAGCGGAATGCCGAGATTTGCGGAGGGTGCAAGATATTGGCTGCAATGGAGCGGTTTTCCGGATACTGTTTACTCATATTCTCATAACGTAAATGACTACAATGATGATTACGTAAGCCGCGGCAAATGGACAAACAGATTGGCAGGAGGTTCATCCAAATTGCCAAACTGGGGGTACGGCGGAGAGAAAATCCCGATAGATTTATCTTTTGCTCTTCACACGGATGCCGGTACTTTTTTAAATGACTCAATTGTTGGTACACTTTCTATTTATACTCGTAACTGTGAAGATTTCGGAGGAGGTGTAAAATATCCAAACGGAGAGGACAGATTGTTTGGAAGAGAGCTGGCCGATATAGTTCAAACACAGGTTGTTAATGATGTATCCGATAAGTATGGATTTCCTTGGACAAGGAGAGGATTGTGGGACCGTTCTTATTCGGAGAGTAGGACTCCTCAGGTTCCGGGAATATTGCTTGAATTCTTGTCACATGAAAACTTTGCAGACATGAAATACGGTCTTGACCCCGCATTTAGATTTACAGCTGCAAGAGGAATGTACAAGGGAATATTAAAATTCCTTGCATTTAAAAATAATGTGCCTTATGTTGTTGAACCTCTTCCTGTTAATAATGTAAGGGTAACAGTAGATAATGGAGATTCTTCTGATAATTCATCCCTGCAGAAAGGCAGACATAAGAGAAAATCTTCTGCATCCAGAAGAAGCAGAAAAAATAAAAAGAACAGGGATGTTGCTGTCACAACTCTTCCGGTTTATAATATGATTGACGCAAGCAAGACGGTTTATGCAAAGGTAAATTGGTCTGCAGTAGAAGATCCTGAGGAGCCAACTGCAAAGCCGTCTAAGTATATTGTTTATACGGCAATTGACGATAACGGTTTTGACGGGGGCAATGTTGTGGAAGATACAACATATAGAGTCGAAATAGAAAAGGGGAAAGTGTATAGATTTAAAATATGCGCTCTTAATGAGGGTGGCAAGAGTTTCCCTTCGGAAGTTGTATCTGTCGGGATATCAGGTAATTCTAATAAAGAAAAAGTTGCCCTTGTTGTAAATGCCTTTGAAAGAGTGGGTTCTCCAAAATGGCTGCAGAGCAGAGATTCCACTTTGGCAGGTTTCTTTGATGATTATGATCATGGTGTGCCTTATATTCAGGATGCAGGCTTTATAGGCAGCATGTATGAATTCCGCCGCAGTGTTCCATGGACCGATGATGATGCTCCGGGGTTTGGAGCCTGTCACGGAGACTATGCAAAAATGGTAATAGCCGGCAACACGTTTGATTACTCTTACGACCATGGAATTGCCTTTATGCAAAAGGGTTATAGCTTTGTCTCATCAACTCGCAGCGCTGTTGAAAACGGAAAGACAATCCTGAAGGATTACGATATCTGCGATATGATTATGGGTAAGCAGGCTCAGAGCAATGACGGAGGAAAAATGAAGGCGGTGAACTTTACCGTTTATACGCCTGCAATGAGAGATGCAATCGTTAAATTTTGTGCAGGAGGTAGAAAACTGTTATTATCAGGAGCTTACATATCTACAGATTTAGTTGACGGATATAAAATAGATACAGGAGGAAAGAATTTTGCGTCAAAAGTTCTTAAATTCAAATGGATGACGCACTCTGCTTCAACGGACGGAAATGTTTCCGCCGTAGATAATCCGTTTGGCTTTAGCGGAGATTACAATTTCTATTCTCGGCTTAATGAGAAAAAATATTGCTGTGAGTCTCCGGATGCCTTTACTCCTGCGGAGAAAAATGCTTATACCATCTTTAGATACCCGCAGACCAGTATCTCTGCAGCAGTAGCTTACAAAGGTGATGATTATAGAATAGCATCATTTGGATTCCCGTTGGAGACCTTAACATCACAAGCTCAGATTAATAAATTAATTGGGCAGGTTATAGATTTCTTTGTGAAATAGAAAATGGCATTTGTGAAAAGTGAAAATTATATTGATGTAAATATGAAAAGAAGAATCGCGACAGTTTATCTATTTGCCTGCATAGTGCTGATATTAAGCATTCCGGCAGGTGCGCAAGAGATTAAAAACAAAATATATAATAATGTAAATATCGGGGGTGGAAGTCTGTGGGCATATCCGTATGCGTCTACGCAGTCCGCCCCTGCATTTGCCGCTGTGCCAAAATTGACTCCGGCACCGCGAGGCTACAAACCATTCTATATCAGCCATTACGGAAGACATGGCTCACGCTGGCTGATAAGTCCGAAAGATTATGGTTTTGCTTATGATGTATTTAACGCGGCTGAGAAAGCGGGTGTTCTTACTCCTTTAGGTGCTTCCGTTAAACTTAAAGTTGATTCAATTTATATTGCATCAACCGGCCGGCTTGGGGAGCTGACACAACTTGGCGCAAAACAACACAGAGGAATTGCAGACAGAATGATTGCAAACTTTCCGGAAGTCTTTGCCGGAGATGTAAAAGTTGATGCTCGCTCAACAGTTATAATCCGCTGTATATTAAGTATGATGGCTGAATGCGGAGAACTTAAGGCATACAACAAAAACATAAGCATAACCAATGACGCAAGCGAACATGACATGTATTATATGAATTATGATGATAAAGACGGGGCCTTAAGTTTTGCCAAGTTTTTTGAAGATGAGGGCAGAAAGAGTGCGCTGGAAACCTTTGAGGCAAAAAACACTCATCCCGACAGATTGATGTCCGCTTTGTTTACCGATACTACTTTTATTACAAGATGCGCTGTCCCTTATGACAAAAAATCCTACGGAACGGACGGCAAAGTAATTATTTCCAACCAGTCTGTTCATCTTTTCAACAAGTTGTGCAATTTGGCTCAGTCTATGCAGGACCTTGATTTTAAGATTTCTATGAAAGATATCTTTACAAAGGAAGAACTGTATAATTACTATTTGAATGACAATGCTTATTGGTACTGCATAAGAGGATTTTCAGAGCTGTCGGGAGCCAAAATGCCTTACAGCCAAACATATCTTCTTAAAAATATTATCAAAGGTGCAGATTCCGTTATTGCCTGCAACGGACGCGGTGCCACTTTAAGATTTGGACATGATTCGGACGTGCTTCCGCTATCATGTCTGATTGGAATTAACGGCGGCAATTACCGGACCGGCAATCTGGATTCCCTTGCATATTACTGGAATATAGTAGATTACATCCCAATGGCTGCAAATATTCAGTTTATATTTTATAGGAAATCAGCGACGGGAAAAACCAACGGCAAAACGGTTGCAAATGCTCCCGTTTATGTAAAAATCTTAATCAATGAACGTGAAGCCAAACTCCCTCTGGAGAGCAAGATGTGGCCTTACTATGATTGGAAAAACCTAAGGCAATATTTCACGGATATCCTTGCAAAATCTCCCGTCAAGTAAGGAATGTGAAAAAAATGACAATTTGTTACTTGAGAACCATATGGAAAAGGGTCTGAAAATTTCTTCTCAGACCCTTTATTTTGCAGGCGGGAGTGTAAGCCGAATTCTGTACCGTTTAAACAGCGGCCTTTATCATTTATCTAGTGCAGCCTACCCCCCGGCAACGAGCGAGCAGCTCTTAACTGCCGGTATATGTGGCCTTGCAGGATGTGGCTGAATACTAAAGCAAAATCACTTTTGCCCTCTGTGAGCTCTTGACTCGCATTTTCACCCTTGCTTCCATCCGTTTCCACGGAAAAAAGCGGTTATTTTCTGTTACCCTCACACAAGCTTTCACCTGTCTGCGCTTTCCGCAGCACATTGCTCTATCCTGTCCGGACTTTCCTCCCAATTACTTGAGCGATAAAGCCTCCCGCCGTGGCACAAAAGTATGCTTTTTAATTTTACAAAGCAAATGCGGTAAAAACTTTGCTTTGAATTTTAATTAGAATTACCTTTGCATCCCGACAGGAAGTGATCCATAAGAGGACATTTCGCAATCATTACCATGAAGACAAAGTATATTTTTATTACGGGCGGAGTTGTTTCCTCCCTGGGCAAAGGTATTATGGCAGCTTCTCTTGCAAAGCTGCTGCAAGCCAGAGGCTTAAGAGTGACAATCCAAAAGTTTGATCCGTATATTAACGTAGATCCCGGTACCTTAAATCCGTATGAGCATGGCGAGTGCTACGTAACGGATGACGGTGCGGAGACTGACTTGGACTTGGGACACTATGAGAGATTTTTGGATGTCTCTATGTCTCAGGCTAATAACGTTACTACAGGCCGTATTTACAAGACCGTTATTGATAATGAGAGAGAGGGCGTTTACCTGGGCAAGACCGTGCAAATCATTCCTCATGTTACGGATGAGATTAAGAGGAGGATGACGCTTCTTGGCAAGACGGGAAAGTTTGACATAATAATTACAGAGATTGGCGGAACTGTCGGTGACATAGAATCTACCCCTTTTATAGAGACCGTTAGACAATTGCAGTGGGAAATGCCTGAGGGTGACTGCATTGTACTTCATTTGACATTGGTTCCGTTCTTACATGCCGCTAAAGAACTTAAGACTAAGCCAACTCAGCATTCTGTAAGATTGCTTCAGCAGGACGGGGTTAATCCGGATATAATAGTTTGCAGAACAGAAATGCCTCTGCCTGTCGGCATTAAGAGAAAAGTTGCATTGTTCTGCAATGTAAAGGCGGATTCCGTTTTTGAGAGTACTGATGCAAAGAGTATTTATGAAGTTCCGTTAAAACTTCATGCTCAGGGACTGGATGATATTGTTCTTAAGAAGTTGAGATTCAAGCTTAAAAGCATTCCGGCTCCGGATTTATCATCATGGAAAACTTTCTTGAATAAACTGTATAATCCTAAATATGAGTGCAATATAGCTCTGGTTGGAAAATATGTGGAACTTCTGGATGCGTATAAGTCCATTCAGGAGTCTTTCATACATGCCGGAGCGGCAGACAGATGCAGAGTAAATGTTCATACTATACACAGTGAATTTATAGATGCCAATAATATAAATGAGAAACTTAAGGGTATGGACGGCATCCTTGTAGCACCCGGTTTTGGAGAGAGAGGAATAGAGGGCAAGATTCTTTCCGTCAGATATGCCCGTGAACATAAAATTCCATTCTTTGGAATTTGCCTTGGCATGCAAATGGCTGTAATTGAGTTTGCAAGAGATGTTCTAAAATTGGACGGAGCAAACTCCACTGAGGTTAATCCAACTGCAAAAAATCCTATAATTGACCTTATGGAGGAGCAAAAATCTCTAACAATGAAAGGTGGCACAATGAGGCTCGGAGCATACAATTGCAAGATTAAAGAGGGCTCTCTTGCATATAAAATTTACGGGTGCAGGATGATTTCAGAAAGACATCGTCATAGGTTTGAGTTTAATGAACATTATGCTCCCATGATTGAGAAGGCGGGCATGATTATTACGGGCCGCAATCCGGAGACCGGTCTTGCAGAAATTGTGGAGATTCCCAAGCTTCCGTTTTTTATAGGCGTTCAGTTCCATCCGGAATTAAAGAGCAGAGTCTTAAGACCGCAGCCTATTTTCGTTGCTTTTGTTAAAGCGGCAATGAAGTATCGTGCAGAAAAAAACGGCAGCTGTGATTTGAAAGTTGCAGCGTCCGATAGTAAATAATTTTGATATGAAGGTTAGTAAATTGCATATTAAAAAAGGGGCCGTTATATTTCTTGTTATGGTTCTTGCTTTTTTGCTATGCTCTGTAAATAAGGGTGCTATGGCAGACAACTTAACCGGCGGATCAGAGAGCTCTGCGGACAAAACCATTGCAAAAAAATATAAGGTTAAGGTGCTTGCCACTTTTCCTCACGACAGACATTCCTACACTCAGGGATTGTTTTTCAATAAAGGAGTAATGTATGAGAGCGCAGGGCAATACGGTGAAAGCAGCTTTAGAATAGTAGATTACAAGACAGGGGGGCTTAAGAAAAGATGGAATTTTAATGCAAAGTATTTCCTGGAGGGTTCATGCATTTTTGGAAACAATATCTACATTCTTACATGGCAGGAACATTCATGTTTTGTTTACTCTGCGGATAAATTTAAGAAGGTAGGTGTGGCTTCATATCCTACTGAAGGATGGGGACTTACAACTAACGGCAAAGAGATGATTATGAGTGACGGCTCATCTACTTTGTATTTTATGGACCCCGCAAGTTTCTATTGCACGCGCAGAGTTAATGTTACTCTGAACGGAACACCTCTTAAATGGATTAATGAACTCGAATATATAGACGGCCTTGTTTGGGCAAACGTTTATGAGACAGACAAGATAGTTATGATTGATCCCAAAACAGGCGTTGTAAAAGCAGAACTTGATTGCAGCGGTATTCTTTCTGCGTCATTGAAAAATGCTGATACAGACGTACTTAACGGTATCGCGTATAACCAGTTGGACGGTAGCATTTATATTACCGGCAAGTATTGGCCTCGTCTTTTCCGTATTGCCAATCCGCTAAGGTAATCATCTGTATTTTTGTTTTGCAAAAACAAAAATATATCTTTGCAGCGGCTTAGGGGTGCCGAAAGGCTGAGATCATACCCTTGGAACCTGACGCGGTTAATACCGCCGGAGGGAGAGCGAGATACCTTTGCATTTCTAAGCTTTTAATATTTAGCTTGTTATGAAGAGGTTATTTTTTTTATTCCTTATTGTATTTCCTTTAACGGCAAATGCATTTTCTGTAAAGTCTGATACTTCAAAGGTCAATCGGCTTGACAGTATAATTGTTTCTGCGGTGCGCGCCGGAGCAAATACACCTGTTACATTTTCTACCATATCAAAGACGCAGTTAAAGAGCGTAGCTGCATCTCATTCTCTACCAATGGTTTTGGGCTTTCAACCATCTGTGGTTGCAACCACCGAAGGCGGTTTGGGCCTGGGATACAGCAAGTTTAGCGTGCGCGGCAGTGATGCCAGCAGAATTAATGTAACGTTAAACGGAATTGCAATCAACGACGCCGAGAGCCAGGAAGTTTTCTGGGTAGATATTCCGTCTTTGGGTAATTCCTTGCAGTCTGTTCAGCTTCAGCGTGGTGTGGGGACATCTACAAACGGCCCAGGTGCATTTGGCGCAAGCATGAATATGCAGACTTTGACTCCCGCCCGGGATCCGTACGGAAATGCAGAATTTTCATTCGGTTCCTTTAAAACATATATCACTGCAATCGGAGCGGGAACCGGTGAGATGAAAAACGGTTTCTCTTTTGACGTCAGATATTCTCACAGCAGCACCAATGGTTACATCAGAAATGCAAAGGCGGATTTGAATTCACTGTATCTGTCGGGAGGATGGAAAAACGAGAATAACTCTTTTAAAATCACTTATATATACGGAGACCAGGCAACCGGCATTACATGGAACGGATGTCCGCTGGAGATTTACCATAATAACAGAAGATACAATAGTGCCGGCGAATATTATGATGAGGCAGGCAATGTGCATTATTATGATAATGAGACAGATAATTACAGGCAACATCATGTTCAGCTGCACTATATTCATCAGTTCTCTTCTTATGTGACTTTTGATGCAACCTTGCATTATACCAAAGGAACCGGCTATTATGAAAACTATATTTATAATAAGAAGTTCTCTAAATACGGTCTTGAAAATCAGACAATTGATGGTGTTACTCATAAAACGGGAGATTTCATTATCAGACAATATATGAATAATGATTACGTTGCTTCCGCCGGTAATGTGAACTATAACAAAAATAAAATCAATGCAACCGCCGGGGCTTCCTATTCATTTTACAACGGAGATCATTTTGGCCGCGTTAAATGGAGCAAATACAATCAAAATGTTGCAAATAATTTTGAATGGTACCGCAACAACGGGAAGAAAAATGATGTAAGTTTTTATGCAAGAACTGAATATGAAATTGTCAGCGGACTGACGGGTTTTGCAGATTTGCAGTATCGCTATATCTTCTTTAAACTCAGCGGAATGGATAAAGATTTTATAGGTATTGACAGAAGTATGCATTATAACTTTTTTAACCCTAAGGCGGGTTTGACTTATAACATTAACGGTAACAGCAAGGTCTATTTTTCTGTTGCGGCATGTCATAGGGAGCCAAGCAGAAGTGATGTTAAAGAGTCTATTAAAGCGGGAAAGGCGGATGCAATTAAATCTGAAAGAATGATAGATTATGAAATGGGATATAAGTTTGCAAATGAGCATGTTAATGCTGGCATTAATCTATATGCGATGGAGTATAAAAACCAGCTTGTTGCAACGGGAAAATTAACCGAGACGGGATATACAATTCAAGAGAATATCCCGGACAGCTACCGCAGAGGGGTTGAGTTATCCGCCGGTTGGATGCCGCTGGAGAAGTTCTCATTAGACGGCAATATCACATTCTCCAAAAATAAACTGAAAAATTATACTCTGTACACAGACACATTTGATAATCCAAACGATTGGAATTCCGTCCCTCAAACAGCAACATATTACAAGAAATCAAATCTTACATTGTCTCCTGAGTTGATATGGGCGGCGATGCTCACATATATGCCTGTTAAAACTGCCGTGATATCTTTAAACGGCAAATATGTAGACAAACAATACATGGATAATTCCTCTTCCAAGGAGGCCGAAGTTCCAAGCTATTTTGTAATGGGATTTAATGCTCAGAAGAGCTTTAAGATTAAAGGCACCGCTACAGCTACGCTATCCGTCTGCGTTGACAATTTATTGAATAATAAATATTATTCTTACGGTTGGATTTATAGAGCAAAGTTTAAGGATGGTTCTGCGGATAATGTAAGCGGCGGCGTTTACGCTCAGGCAACAACCAATTTTATTGTACGCTTATCATTCAGTTTTTAATGTAACAAATAATGAATTTTAGCTGGATAGAAATACTTGGTTTTGCCGGCGGCATTATTTACACCCTATTTGAAATTTTGCAGCTAAGGGCTATGTGGATTGTAGCTCTTATCACCTCAACATCTTATGCTATAATATTCTATAATCAAGGCATTTATGCCCAGATGGGGCTCCAGATATATTTTGTAATAATGAGTTTTTATGGAATTTGGCAATGGACTTTGCGGCGCAGAAATTATAAGAAGTCATTTGAGCAAAGGCGTTTAGGCAGCACTGTCTCTGAGACCGTAAAGGAGAGCAGTGTTATCTATTGTATCCCGACAGGCAAACACATTGCATTGGGAGCTGTCATCCTATGTCTCTTAACGGCAGCTCTTTATGTCTTCATTGTGTTTTTTAGCAAATTGTTTTCACAGTCTCAGGATCCTTACCCGTTTTGGGATGCGCTTGCAACAGCGCTCAGCATATTGGGCACATATTGGCTGAGCAAATCGTACTTGTATCAGTGGTGGTTGTGGATTGCAGCCGATATCATAATGACGGCGATTTTTTCAATACAATATATTGGCGGGCAAAATGGGATGATATTGTCGGTGATACTATATGTATACTACATTATATCAGCGTTTTATGGAGTTGTGCACTGGAAAAAGAGCGGAGTCAGAATTTGATTGCCCCGCAAGTCTGATTTACTTAAAAATTATTAGTAAATTTGCCGGACTAAATAGTAACAAATGATTCTAATAGCAGATAGCGGTTCCACAAAAGTTGACTGGTGTGCTCTCAAAGAGGACGGAACCTACAGCATTATAAAAACAGCGGGAATCAACCCGGTTTTCATTACAAAAGATAAAATTATTAACATCTTAAAAGAAAAGCTCTTATCGGTGATAGGAACGGAGGTCTCCACAGTATATTTTTATGGCGCCGGCGTGGTGTCAAACGGAGTGTGCGGAGATTTGGCGGAGGCATTTGGAGAAGTTTTTCCAAATGCCAGATGCGAGTCCGCTTCTGATATCCTGGCGGCGGCAAGGGCGGTCTGCGGTCATAACAAGGGAATTGCGTGTATAATGGGAACAGGCTCAAATTCATGTTTTTATGATGGCTTGCAAATTACACAGCATGTTAACGCCGGAGGGTTTATTCTGGGAGATGAGGCTAGCGGCGGAGTGCTTGGACGCAAATTGGTTTCTGACTATATAAAAGGTGTGCTGCCAAAAGATTTGCAAGCCGCATTTACGGAAGAGTATCATCTTGATTATGCGCAAATTGTGGATAAGGTTTATAAACAGCCGGTTCCAAGCAGATTTCTTGCTTCATTTTCACACTTCATAGAGGCTCACATGGACAATCCGCATATTGACCATTTATTGCGGTCTAGTTTTAAAGAGTTCTTTACGCGTAATGTTTACCAATATGATTATAAGAACTATAAGGTTAATTTTGTTGGTTCTATTGCATTTGTGTTCAGAAAGATACTGGAACAAGTTGCCGAAGAGTGCGGAGTGGAGATTGGCATTATAATGCGCTCTCCAATTGAGGGATTAATTCACTATCATCAAATAGACGTTAAAGGAGGAAGATAATATGACAAGAGTAACAGAACAATCATCACATTACAGCAACTTGGACAAGATGTCCACGTGTGATTTGCTGCGCGGAATGAACAATGAAGATAAACAAGTTCCTATTGCGGTTGAAAAATGTATTCCGCAGATAGAGAAACTAATAGACGGCCTTGTGGAGAGGATGAAAAAAGGCGGAAGGCTGTTTTATCTGGGGGCGGGTACAAGCGGACGTCTGGGAATCTTGGATGCCTCTGAAATTCCTCCGACTTACGGAGCTCCGTTTGATTTGGTAATAGGGCTTATTGCAGGCGGAGATACGGCTATAAGAAAGGCTGTTGAGAATGCAGAGGATGATTATAACGGGGGATGGAGAGATTTGGAGAAATTTAATATAAACCAGAATGATACGGTTGTAGGAATTGCTGCAAGCGGTTCAACTCCTTATGTAATCGGGGCGTGTGCGGATGCAAAAAAGCACGGACTTTTTACCGGTTGCATTACCTGCAATCCTGATGCAAAAGTTGCAGAAGTTGTAGATATTCCTATAGTAGCCGTTGTGGGCCCCGAGTTTGTAACCGGCTCCACCAGAATGAAATCCGGAACTGCAGAGAAACTTATTTTAAATATGATTTCTACCTCTGCAATGATTAAACTTGGCCATGTTAAGGGTAACAAGATGGTGGACATGCAGCTAAATAATGCAAAACTTGTTGACCGCGGCACAAGAATGATTATGGATGAAACAAAAATTACTGACTATAACCTTGCAAAATCTTATCTTGTTAAATACGGCTCCGTCCGCAATGCAATAGACAAGTACAAATCTGAACAAAAAAAATAACTGTCGGGATTAAAACCCGATTATCACACAAATAGAATGCTCATGTTTAAGCAGAATTACTCTTCAAAACTCCTGGAGGAAGCGGTTGACCAGTTTGCAACGCTTCCGGGAATAGGCAGGAAGAGTGCGCTGCGCATGGCGCTTTATCTGCTCAAACAGCCGGAGGAAAATATTCAGAAGTTTGCTTCTTCTTTTTTGGAGTTGCGCAAAAACGCAAAGCATTGTTCTATTTGCAATATGATTTCAGATACTGAGGTTTGCGGCGTATGTTCAGACAAACGCAGAGACCACTCTGTGATTTGCGTGGTGGAGAGCATCAGAGATGTGTTGAGCATAGAAAACACAGAGACCTATAATGGCCTTTATCATGTTCTCGACGGCATCATATCTCCAATGGACGGGATTGGACCGTCTGATCTTCCAATTCAGCAGTTGGAAGAGAGGCTTAATAAAGGAGATGTCAATGAAGTTATTCTGGCTCTCTCTACAAGCATGGAAGGGGAGACCACTTCATTTTATCTTTACAAGAAATTGAAAAATTATAACGTTAATATTACTTCTATTGCGCGCGGAGTTGCCTTTGGAAATGATCTGGAATACACGGATGAAGTGACTCTTGCAAAATCAATAGAAAACAGACAACCATTTAAAGCTAATAATTAAAGGCAGATATATATGAATTCCACTATTCTTCTGATTACGTTTTTGGTTTATACCATTTTGCTATTTGCAATTGCTTTTTTGACATCCAGAAAAGCAGATAATAATTCATATTTTACCGGGAACCGCAAATCTAACTGGTTCTTAGTGGCTTATGGAATGATAGGGGCATCCCTTAGCGGTGTCTCTTTTATGAGCGTTCCGGGAAATGTCTTCAATGAGAAGTTTTATTATTTGCCAATGCTTATCGGCATGATCGGCGGCTATGCAATAATAGCGGGAGTGCTTGTGCCTCTTTATTACAAAATGAATTTGACCTCCATTTATACCTACCTGGATAAAAGATTTGGCAATTACAGCTATAAAACCGGAGCTTCATTCTTCATTATTTCCAGATTATTGGGGGCAACGGTCAGAACTTTTTTGGTTGTATTTGTGCTGTTTAATTTTGTGCTGGAGCCATTGCATATTCCGTTCTGGGTTGCTGCGGTAATTTTTGTGCTGCTTGCAATCCTATACACAATGAAAGGCGGAGTAAAGACAATCATCTGGACCGACATGATTCAGACCTCCTTTATGATAATTGCAGTAGTTGTCTCATTAATATTTATTTGCAGAGGGATGAACTGGAATTTTTCCGATATGGTTTCTAATATTCATGCATCAAATTATTCCAACATTTTTGATACGGACTGGGCATCAAAGACCAATTGGGTTAAGAGATTTTTAAGCGGTCTTGTTATCCCTATCGCAATGACGGGACTGGACCAGGCTATGATGCAGAAAAACTTGAGCTGTAAGAATATACACGAGTCTCAAAAAAACATTATGACATCTATCGGGATGATGATAGTTATGAATATTCTCTTCCTTGCTCTTGGCGCAGTGCTGGCAATTTTTGTTCAGAGTCATCCGGACTTGCTTGCACTGGCAACAACATCTGCAGGCAAAGTTGAGGCTGATAAAATATTCCCGATAGTTGCATTTAACCTTAAGCCCATAGTTGGAGTAATCTTCTTTGTTGGCTTAATATCAGCTGCTTATCCAACGTGTGCAAATGCAATTACATCTCTTACCACTTCTACCTGCATAGATATTGTCGGCATGGAGAAGAGAAATTGGGATGATAAAAAGAAGAAGCAAGTCCGCCAGATTGTGAATATTATTATGGCCGTTCTTTTTGTTTTGTTAATAATAGCCTTTAATATTTTAAAGAATGACGCAGTTATAAATATGGTATATACTATTGCATCATATACTTATGGCCCTCTTCTTGGATTGTTTATGTTTGGAATTTTGACAAAGAAGCAAATTGCAGACAAAGCGGTGCCTTATGTATGTGTCTTATCACCGGTGATTTGCTACTTCCTTCAAACAATGGTATTTGATTTTGGGTTTGCTCTGATTGTTGTATGTGCCCTGCTTACTTTTGCGGGCCTTGCAATGTTTGTCAAAAAACCGTCAGAGGCATAGCACACTTTTAAAAGAATTTTAATATTTTTGCGCCGTTGGCCTGACGCCATCAATACACTGAAAATGAACAATACGCTAATCATAACAAAGGAGGCCGGATTATGATTCAGGTTTTTTACAAATCTAGGGGGCAGATTACCACCACGTCAGATGTTAAGGAACTGACGGAAAATTTGGGTTTTGATGATGTCCTGTGGATAGATTTGTATGAACCTAGCGCAGTTGAAACTAAATCAGTTGAGGAATTTCTAGAGACAACATTACAGAGCCGTGCACAAGCGGAAGAGATTGAAAGTTCTTCCCGCTATTCAGAGACGGACACGGCAATCTTTGCAAATACGGATTTTATCTCTCCGGGTCCCGACAGTTATTCAGAAGAGTCAGTATCGTTTGTAATATCAGAGGGTGTGCTTGTTACAACAAGACAGGCGCCGCTGAGGACTTTTACGGAGTTCCAAAGAAGAATGCTGAATTCTTACAAGCTGTATCCTACCGGTTATCATATTTTTGTTGCAATCATGGAGGGAAGAGTGGATTTGGACGCCGATATGATTGAAGTGATGGCAAAGGAGATAGAAAAATACGGACAGAATATAAGTGTCGGTGCCAAGGTTAATGAAGATTTCCTGCTGGATGTCAATCAAATGCAGGAAAATACGATGAAGGTCAGGGAGAATATCGTAGACAAGCAGAGGATTGTAACGGCGGTGCTGAGAAGCGATAAGTTTCCAAGCGATATTCGTCCGAGACTTGAGGTTTTGGTAAACGATATTGTCTCTTTGCTGAGCCACACAAATTTTAATTTTGAAAGACTGGAATATTTGCAGAATACCGTTCTTGGACTAATTAATTTGGAGCAAAACAAAATAGTTAGAATCTTAACTTTTGTGCAAATTCTATTTATGCCGCCTACGCTAATTGCAGGCATTTACGGAATGAACATAAAACTTCCAATTTTTGGAGAGTTCAATGGACTGGCAGATTTTCTTTTAATACTTGTTATTATGCTCATTTCCGTCTTTTTGGCCTCTTTTCTGTTGCGCAGGAAAAAATAAATAAATTATGTCTGTAATAGGAATTGATTTGGGCGGCACCAAAGTGTCTGCGGCTGTTTTCAGTGAATGCGGAAATGTTCAAAAAAGAGACATGCGTCTATTGGACGGACGTACCGGATATGCTGTAGGTGAGCTGATTGTAGAGATGATGAAGAGTCTGGCCGCTCAATATACAATAACCGGCGCCGGGATATGTGTTCCCGGAATTGTGTATTCAAAAAAGGGAACCGTCTGGGCTCCTAATATTCCGGGATGGGAGGATTTCCCTCTGAAAAAGTATATTTCTGATGTCATCGGTTCATCAAAAGCTAATATTGCAATTGAAAGCGACAGAACATGTTATATACTTGGTGAAAAATGGAGGGGAGCTGCAAAAGATTGTACGGATGCCATATATATTGCCGTCGGGACCGGAATAGGTGCAGGGATTTTGATTGACGGAAGAGTGCTTCACGGAGCAAATGACATTGTCGGGGCGACAGGGTGGATGGCTTTGGAAAATCCTTATAATAAAGAGTTTGACCAGTGCGGCTGTTTTGAAACTTATGCCAGCGGCAACGGAATTGGATATCAGGCCGGAAAAGAATTGCGGGCTTTAAAAGAGACTGTCGGGAGTAAAAAGTTTTCAGAAATAAAAAGTGCATTAAGAGATAAGCCTGTTGAAAGTGTAACGTCACATGATGTGTTTGCTTCTTATCCTTCTGATCCTGTTGCTGTTAAAGTGCTGAGCAAGGCGGTTCAGATGTGGGGAATGGGAGCTGCTAATCTTGTCAGTCTGTTTGATCCTCAGAAAATAATTTTTGGCGGAGGAGTGTTTGGGCCTGCAGTGCAGTTTATTCCGCAAATTTATAATGAGGCGTGCAAATGGGGGCAGCCGATATCGATGAAGAGCGTCAAGTTCTGCGCCAGTGAGGTTCAGAGCGATGCGGCTCTTTTGGGAGCTGCGTATCTTGTCCTTGGAAAGGAATTTATTTAAACTTAAACAATATATTTAATCATATGAAATTAGCAGTAATAATGAGTGCATTACTTATGACGGTTGCGGGCGCTTCTGCTCAGAAGGCTGAAGCGCAAGTGTTTATAGGCAGGCAGAATATAAATGTCAAGGGCGGCGTTCTTACTCCGGAAGCCTTGTGGGCCATGGGAAGAATTGGCGGTCTGGACGTTTCTCCCGACGGGAGCAAGGTTGTCTATACCGTCTCATACTACAGTGTAAAAGAGAACAAAAGCCACAGCGTTATTTATGTAATGAATGCAGATGGCTCTGATAACAAGATGATTACCAAGTCCGCCAACAGCGAGACGGATTGCTCTTGGATAGAAAACGGCAAAAAGATTGCCTTCTTAAGTTCAGAAAACGGAAAGAGTCAGATATGGACAATGAATCCGGATGGCTCTGTCAGACAGGTAATTGATTGCGGATATAAAGAACCGGAAGGTTTTATTTTTTCTCCAGACGGTTCAAAGGTTATGTTTGTGCACTCTATTCCTTGCAGCGGACCGGTAAAAAAAGCTGCAGATATTTACAAGGATCTTCCCAAGTCATCGGGAATGCTTATAACAGATTTGATGCATAAGCATTGGGATGAGTGGGTTGAAAGTATCCCACATACATTTGTGGCAAATGTCAAGGATGGCAAATTGGCTGATGTTAAAGATATTATGGAGGGAGAGCCTTACGAGTGTCCGGGAAAACCTTTTGGCGGAATTGAGCAATTAGCCTGGAGTCCGGACGGAAAAAAGATTGCCTATACATGCCGCAAGAAGACCGGAATTGATTATGCTACATCTACAGATTCAGACATTTACGAGTATGACGTAGAAACCGGCAAAACCGTAAATCTCTGCAAGCCGGAGGGTTACAAAGATCCTGTAATAAAATATGATGAGTCATTGAAGCACCAGAGCATCAATCATCAAGAGGGCGATTTGAGTATGGGCTATGACATCAATCCAAAATACAGCCCTGACGGAAAATACATTGCATGGCAGAGCATGGAGAGAGACGGTTATGAGAGCGACCGTAATCGCTTATGTGTTAAGGATTTGACAACGGGTAAAAAAGTTTACGTTACAGAGTCTTTTGACTCAAACGTGGATGATTATTGCTGGAGCCATGACGGAAAACAATTATATTTTGTCGGCACATGGCATGGCACCACTCAGCTTTACAGCACTAATCTAAAGGGTGATGTTAAGAAACTGACAGAGGGGCAGCATGATTACGGCTCTGTTGCTATGATGGGCAAGAACCTGATAGCCAAGCGCCACAGCATGAGTGTGCCAGATGATATCTACACTATTGATCCGAAAACAAAAGAAGTTAAGCAGATTACTCGGGAGAATAAATCTATCCTTGACCAGATTACACTTGGAGATGTAAAAGAGAGATGGGTAAAGACTACGGATGGCAAAGATATGCTTTGCTGGGTTATCTATCCGCCTCATTTTGACGCAAATAAGAAGTATCCGACATTGCTTTACTGTGAAGGCGGACCTCAGAGCCCTGTAAGTCAGTTCTGGAGCTATAGATGGAATTTTCAGATGATGGCTGCAAACGGTTATATCATAGTAGCTCCTAACCGCCGCGGTCTTCCGGGCTTTGGACAGGAGTGGCTGGAAGAAATTAGCGGAGATTATGCGGGCCAGTGCATGAAGGATTACCTTACTGCCATTGACGATGCCTGCAATGAGAAATACGTTGATAAAGACCATCTTGGCTGCGTAGGCGCAAGTTTTGGCGGCTACTCTGTATATTGGCTTGCAGGCAATCACAACAAGAGATTTAAGGCCTTTATAGCTCACGACGGTATATTCAATGAGCAGCAGCAGTATGCAGAGACAGAAGAGATGTGGTTTGCCAATTGGGATTTGGGCGGCGCTTTCTGGGATAAAGATAACGCAGTTGCTCAAAATACGTATGCGCATTCCCCTCATTTATACGTAGATAAATGGGATACTCCAATCCTTTGCATTCACAGCCAGAAAGATTACAGAATACTGTACTCACAAGGCGAGTCTGCATTCAATGCCGCAAAACTAAGAGGCATACCTGCAGAGTTCCTAATCTATCCCGATGAGAATCACTGGGTGTTAAAACCGCAGAACGGCATCTTCTGGCAGCGTACATTTTTCAGTTGGCTGGACAGGTGGCTGAAATAGTGTGAAAAGACCGGTCTTGCCGATAATGCGTGGGCGAAATAATCAAAAATCTTTTGAAAGTTTAGCACTCTTTTTGCAGCCGCGACTTATCTTTGTTGCTGAGGTTATTTTAGGTAGAGATTAAGCGGCTTTTCTGGTTATGGCAAAGCAGGTTTTTCAGGCGGATAGTCCCTCCAGATGGAGGAAAATTAAGTGGAGTGCAAGAGTGATTCTTTTTGCAGTGGCTCTGCTGGTTGCGGTATTTATTGCAATGTTTATCATTGACCACATTCCCTCACTGCCGTTTGACCAAGACTATAAAAAAGCGGTGCTGGCTACCCGTCCTTTTTTGCAGGAGACTAAATACTCAAAAGAATATTCCGGTTTTAGACCTTATATTTTAGATAAAAAAATACATCATAACTATGCGCAGGAGAAAGCTGCAAAACTCTCAAAACTAAAGAGATTCCACGGTTTTGGAGATACATTGCAGCAAAAATACATAGACAGCTGGGAGGATTACAACGCGGGGATACGCGCCGGTTTCTATGTGGCATGGGACCCAAAATCATACAACTCTTTGCGGAGGAACATTCACAATCTGAATCTTGTGATGCCCGAGTGGTTTTTCATTGATACCCTTAAGGACAAGCTTATAACAAACATAGATTCTAAAGGTTTGAACTTAATGAGAAAGAGCGGCGTTCCAATTATGCCAATGCTTACAAACAATTTAAAGAAGGAGTTCAGGGCAGATGCCATCGGGCGCATACTCCATTCTACTCAAAAGCAAAAACTACTAATAGACAGCCTTATAAAAACTTGCCTTAAATATAAATTCATCGGAGTTAATTTGGACATAGAGGAGCTTAAAGAGAATAGAGACGAATATCTAACAGAATTTGTCAAAAGACTCTCCGCGGAATTTCATAAACACAACTTGCTGGTATCCCAGGATATAGAGCCTTTCAATACTGACTATAATGTTAAGGAACTGGCTAAATATGAAGATTATCTGGTGCTTATGGCGTATGATGAATATTCCATGTCCGGTGATTCGGGACCGATATGTTCTCAAAAATGGATAGAGGCGGCATTGGATAATCTTGCAAAGGAAGTGCCTAACAACAAGATAATCTTAGGTTTGGCGGCTTTTGGATATGACTGGAGCAACGGACCGGACGGCAATGTAAGCATAACTTACCAGGAGGCTCTGTCGAGAGCTGCAGAAAGTGGTTCTAAAATCAACTTTGACGATAATACTTATAATCTTAGCTACGCATGTGAAGATGAGCGCGGCTTTTTGCACCAGGTGTTTTTTACGGATGCCGCAACTACCTACAATGTAATGCGTTTCGGCTCTGAATACGGCATTGCAGGATTCGGATTGTGGCGCCTTGGAAGCGAGGATAACAGAATTTGGAAATACTATCCTAAAGATATGGAGGATAATCCTCTTGGGCATGAAGGGGAGAAAAGTTTTGAGGAAGCTTGGCTTATGAACGGTATTAACTATCTTGGAGATGGTGAAATTCTGGATGTTATGAAGACCCCGCAAAGAGGTAAGATAGAGATAGTGATGGATAGCACATATAAATTGATTGCAGAGGAAAACTATCTTAAAATTCCAACATCTTTTCAAATTTTGAAATACGGAGAGGCGGAAGACAAACAGTTGCTTCTTACTTTTGATGACGGACCTGATGAGAGATGGACTCCAAAAATCCTGGATATCTTAAAGAAATATCATGTACATGCTGCATTTTTCCTGGTAGGTTTGCAGGCAGAGAGAAATCTTCCAATTGTAAAAAGAATTTATGAAGAGGGAAATCTTCTTGGGAATCACACATTTACACATAAAAATGTTGCTAAAGAGTCTCCCGACAGAACCTTTGCCGAATTGAAGCTTACACGTCTTTTGATAGAGTGCATAACGGGGCACAGCACAATCTTATTCCGCCCTCCGTACAATGCGGACAGCGAGCCGGCAAATATGGAAGAGCTTATCCCTGTGGTGCTTGCACGCAAACAAAATTACATTGACGTAGGAGAATCCATAGACCCCGAGGACTGGCAGCCGGGGATAACCGCGGATACTATTTTCAATAGAGTTGTCAGGCAGGTAAGACAGGGAAACGGTCATATAATTTTACTGCATGATGCAGGCGGAGAGACCAGAAAAGAGACAATAAAGGCACTGCCTAGAATTATAGAATACTTTCAGAAACAGGGATATACGTTTACTACGCTGGATAGAATCCTGGATAAGGAAAAGGACCAACTTATGCCAAATGTTGACAAGGGCAATGAGTATTACGCTATTCAGGCAAATATGGCATCAATTACTATTATGTATGAAATCATTAAGTTCTTGACGGCATTGTTCATAATATTTATCATACTTGGACTTGGGCGGCTTGTATTTATGATAGTCCTTACAACCAAGGAGAGATTTAGAGAGAGGAGAAGAAGAGATGAGCTGAATCCGGGATCAATAGTGCGCAGCATTGCTCCCAAAGTTTCAATTATTGTTCCTGCGTATAATGAGGAGGTAAATGCTGTGTCTTCTTTACAAAACCTACTAAAACAGGATTATTCAAACTTTGATATAATATTTGTAGATGACGGCAGCAAGGATGAGACTTATAAGAGGGTGTGTGATGCTCTACAGGGAAATGAAAAAATTAAAATATTAACCAAACCAAACGGAGGCAAGGCATCTGCCTTAAACTTTGGAATTGAGCAAACTACATCTGATTTTCTGGTTTGCATAGATGCCGATACAAAGCTTTATAGCAATGCGGTCTCTTTGCTTATGACACATTTTATTTGTGATAAGGATAAGAAGGTCGGAGCTGTGGCGGGCAATGTAAAGGTTGGTAATCAACTTAATATGCTTACCAAATGGCAGGCTATAGAATATACAACCAGCCAAAATTTTGACCGCAACGCTTATGCTGCAATTAACGCCATTACGGTTGTTCCGGGTGCAATAGGGGGATTCCGCAAGAGCGCAATTGAGGCTGCAGGCGGACTCACGACGGATACTCTTGCAGAGGATTGCGATTTGACAATCAGAATTTTAAGGGCCGGTTATGTTATTGAGAATGAGAACCGAGCCGTGGCAATGACGGAGGCTCCGGAGAAGATTGACCAGTTTGTGCGTCAGAGAGTGCGCTGGAGTTTTGGAGTAATGCAGACATTTTGGAAGAACAGAGATGCATTAATGAGCCAAAAGCATAAAGGCTTGGGAATGTGGGCGCTGCCAAATATGCTGGTATTCCAGTTTATTATTCCTACGTTCTCTCCTCTTGCAGATTTATTCATGATTATAGGACTTTTCAGCGGCAATGCCGGGAGAATTTTTATCTATTATCTGTTGTTTACACTAGTTGACGCCAGTATATCTATTGCCGCATATCTGTTTGAAAAAGAGAAACTCTGGATTCTGCTATGGATTATTCCTCAACGCTTCTGTTACAGATGGATAATGTATGTTGTTCTTTTTAAGAGCTATAAGCGTGCAATTAAAGGTGAGCTGCAAACTTGGGGAGTTCTTAAGAGAACCGGCAATGTCAAGGAAATAGGAGCATAATATACTCTCTCTATTTGCTTAAAATTTGTAAAATCAATTTTTGTCCTTATAATTTAATACAATAACTTTGCGGCGCTTTATTTGTGCTTGGTAGGTGATGGGAGTCTGCGTTATTAGATTAATAGATTAGGATGAAAAATTATTCTGTTGAAAGAATTAACATGACCGCCTATTTGGGTTGTGCTTTTTTTGGAGTGACCATGCTCTCATTGGGAGTAATTCTTCCTCCTTTGCAAAAACTTATGCCTGAGGCCCTTGCGCTACCTCCGATTATATCTGTCGGTATTATAACTGGAACAATTCTTTTTGGTCCTATTATGGACAAATATGGTTACAAGTGGCTGCTCGCGGGGGCAACCGTTTTTCTTCTGATAGGTCTTATGGGTATGGCATATTCTATGTCTATCAATGTGTTGCGGGTATGTATATTTTTAATAGGTTTTGGCGGCGGAATTCTTAACGGAGAAACAATTGCAATTGTTTCAGATGTGAATGACGATGCGCACCGCACAATAAAACTCAGTATTCTTGGAGGCAGCTATTGCGTTGGCTGCATTGCTTGGACGCTCTCTTGCTATATTTTTCCAAACTATAGGATTCCCCTTATTTCCAGCGCTATAATAATGGCGGCCTCTGTTGTTTTTTTTATTATTACAAAATTTCCGGAAGCTAAGGGAAAGATGGCGGCAGAAAAAATTGCTGTGGAAAACAAGGCGGCCGGTGCTGGACAAGTTAAAGAGGAAAATGGGCTGGTTGCATTTTTTAAGTCTTTTGTGTTGCTTAAATATCCGGCCCTGGTCATTGTTGCAATAATGCTATTTTTCCAAACCGCATTGGAGACGGTAAGTTTAACATTTACAACTTCTTATATTACAAAATTTCAAGGCGGTCTTACTCTTAAGCAGGCACTTTTTTCTCTTACTCTTATGACTGTTGGAATGATGGCAGGTAGGTTTGCCGTTCCTTTAATGATAAAAAAGTTAAGGGATATTGTTGCTCTGGACGTCTATTTGCTTTTGGCATTTATCGGCTGTATTTTATTGATGTTGCAGCCGTTATTTGTTGCAGCCGTTTATGCGGCCATGACTTTGATAGGTTTTGGAATTGCCGCTACTCCTCCAATTATTCTTGGATATTTGGGCGGTGTTTTCCATAAAAAATCCGGTGCGGCTTTTTCATTGGCAATTTTTATTGCATTGTGCGGACAGTTTGTTGCTAATTTGCTGATTGGTAAATTTGTCTTGGCGAATGAAAAATTTAGAGATGCATTTATATTTTTCCCGGTTATCCCCTGTATTCTGATTGTAATTGTAATTGCTCTGGCTCCGTTTGCCATTGCCCGTTGCAAAAAAGCCCGTATCGATAATGAACGTAATAAAGTAGAGTTATAAAATGAGTACATATTCAACTGGTAAAGTGAATTTTGCCGCATGTGCCGGAATGTCGTTTTTTGGAGTTGCAATGCTCTCCCTGGGAGCTATTTTGCCTCCGCTAAAAGTTACTGTACCTGAAGCCATCGGATTGCCTCCCATTATGTCTGTCGGGATTATTATTGGGACAATTTTCTTTGGCCCCATTATGGACAGATTTGGCTATAAGTGGCTGCTGATTGTGAGTTCGTTTTTGTTGATGACGGGACTCATCGGACTTGCAACCGGGGCGCATCTCGGAATGTCTAATTCTGCAGTTTTGAATTTTTTGAGAGTCAGCATCTTTCTGGTAGGTCTTGGCGGAGGGGTACTCAACGGTGAGACAAATGCTATTGTATCAGATATTTATGATGACAGTAGCCGTGGCGCAAAACTTAGCATTCTTGGGGCGTGTTACTGTATTGGTGCTCTTTTATGGACGTTGACTTGCTTTGCAACGTCAAACATGTCCGTTGAATTTGCCGGTGTTGTAGTCAACGGATATCAGTTCTGTCTCTTTGCATTCTCTCTTATTATGGCGGTGCTAATCATTTATTTTTTCTGTATTAAATTTCCCGAGGCAAAACTTAAGGCCCTTACAAACTCAGAGGGTAAGCCGGTAAGGACAGCTGCGGAAGAGGTTAATTTTTGGAACTCCTTCAAATTCATTAAGTATCCGGCTCTTGTTTTAGTTGGCGTCGTTCTGTTTTTCCAGAGCGCATTAGAGGGGACGAGCGGAAGTTATACAACTTCATTTCTTACGTCAACCCCCGGGGGACTTGCTGCAAACATTGCAACTCTTTCACTTACAATGTTTACCATTGGAATGACGGGCGGCCGTTTTGCTCTTGGAGCTTTAATGAAAAAGATGCATGCCATAATGGTTCTGAATTTTTATATGGTTATTGGCGTTATTGGTGCAATCTTAATGTCCTTTATGCCGGCTTCAGTCACAGCCGTTTACATATCAATGATATTGCTGGGCTTTGGTGTTGGAGCAACATATCCAGTAATGCTTACATACCTTGGAGGCTTATTTCACAAACAATCCGGAGCCGCATTTTCAGTGGCAATATTTATTGGATTGTGCGGCCAGTTCCTTGGCAATTTTTTTGTAGGAAAGATGTTTACGACGCAGTCCGTATTTGATGGAATATTTAGGTTTTTCCCTATAGTGCTTGGGGTATTCATACTAATAATCATCGCAATAGCTCCTGTCACAGCGCGCAAGTGTAAGAAGACAAAAGAGGAGAATGAGAGGAGGGGAATAAAGTTATAGCCTACCGGAAATATAAATATTAAAAGATATTAAAGATATTTTTATAGATTTATAAAATATTATATATTAATCAGTTATTAAAAAATTATATCATGTTAGCAAATCAATGGAAAAAGAACGCAATAGGCGTTATGGACAAAATTGAATCTACCCAGATGGAGCAGATTAAGAAGGTTGCAGGTGTTATGGCTGACTGTCTTCAGAGCGGTCATTTGGTTCACACTTTTGGATGCGGGCATGCAAATCTTCCAATAGAAGAGATGTACCCAAGAATCGGGGGCTTTGTCGGATTCCATCCGCTTTGCGAGCTTCCTCTTACTTTCTTCACTCATATTGTTGGAGAGATGGGTATCAATCAGTTTCTTTGGTTGGAGAGAGCGGAAGGTTATGGAAAGGCAATCATGTCCAGTTGGAACTTTAATAAAAATGATTTACTGTGGATCTTCTCACATACTGGAATCAACGCAGTAAACATTGAGGTCGCATTGGAGGCTCAGAAGAGAGGAATGAAAGTAATCGCTTACGGAAGTGCTGCAGATACAGGAAATAAAACAAGCCGTCACTCAAGCGGAAAGAATTTGTTCCAGGTTGCAGATTATGTTGTTGATTCTTGCTGCCCTCTGCAGGATGCTTCTGTGGATTTAAAGAACCATCAAGATAAAATAGGTCCTCTTTCTACAATGGCATTTGTTACAACTGTCTGGATGACAATGTGTACTGTTGCAGAAATTCTTGCAGACAGAGGAGTTCATCTGTATATACATCCGTCTCATAACGTCCCCGGAGATACAACGGCTCATGAGAGACTTGATGCATGTCTTGCAGAGTACAAGAGGAGAGTTGCAGGCGTATAACTGCCGGAAAGTTAACTAAGTACGAATGTATTCAAAATACGATATCACAACGGCCAAGTGGGGTAATGTTTCCAAAGTGAAGCAGTACCACCTGGCCATTTTGCCTTGGGGTTCAACTGAACCTCATAACAGGCATCTGCCTTATTGCACGGATATGCTTACCGTTCAGGCAATTGCATTTGAAGTTGCAGCGGCTGCAGCTAAACGGGGGATTAACGCAATGGTTTTGCCCGGCATTCCGCTGGGTTCTCAAAATCCGGGACAGATACAACTTCCGTTCTGCATTCATGCAACTCAGCAGACGCAAATGTGCGTGCTGCGTGATGTTGTCAATTCTCTTAAGCATCAGGGAATTAACAAACTTCTCATAATGAGCGGGCACGGTGGAAACATATTCAAAGGGATGATAAGAGATCTTGCAATAGAGGAGCCGTCATTCACAATTTGCCACAATGAGTGGTTTGCTTTTATTCCTCGTGACGGATTTTTTGAGGAGAAAGAGGATGACCATGCGGGCGAACAGGAGACATCCGTAATGCTCCATTACTATCCGGAACTGGTAGATATGAAACTGGCCGGAGAGGGTAAATTCAAAAGATTTGCAATAGAAGGGCTTAATAAAAAAGTTGCCTGGGCTCCAAGAGACTGGGGAGAAACCACGCAAGATACCGGCGTTGGTAATCCATTGAAAGCCACAGCCGTTAAAGGTGCCGCCTATATGAATGCCGTTCTTCCTCAGATTGTAAAATTTGTTGTTGATTTTGCCGGCTCTAAGAGCTTATATTAAATTTGTGTAACAATCAAAAAATCTTTACATTTGCCGCTCCTTAAGGGGCGGCAAATGCCGTTTTAAGGAATAGACCTCCGCATAAGCGGAACTACAAATAATGTTAAACAACTAATCAATTTATTAATTAATCATGATTAAAGAAAAATCAATAGTGGAAAATGAGGAGACCGTAGAGACTCCCGTCCGCAAAAATGAAGACTCTTTAGAAGCTTACAAAGAAGAAACCGCAGGGGCTTCTGAGCAATCTGAAAAAAGACACAGCAACGCATCTGTTGATCCTGCTAAGTTTAACTGGGATGAATTTGAGAAGGCTGCTGATTACGGCGCGCCTAAAGAAGAAGTAGAAGAAGAGTATGACAATACATTCTCTAAAGTTCTTGAGAATGAGGTTGTTGAAGGAACCGTTACCGCAATGACAAAACGTGAGGTAATGGTAAACATCGGCTACAAGAGTGAAGGCGTCATTTCTATAAGCGAGTTCAGATATAATCCGGATTTAAAAGTCGGAGACAAAGTTGACGTTTACGTAGAGAGTGTTGAAGACAGAAACGGAAAATTAATAGTATCACATAAAAAAGCATGCGCTCTTAAGTCTTGGGACAGAGTTAATGAGGCTTATGACAAGGGCGAGATTGTTAAGGGATATATCAAGTGCCGCACTAAGGGCGGTATGATTGTTGACGTCTTTGGAATAGAGGCCTTCTTGCCTGGTTCTCAGATAGATGTTAAGCCAATCAGAGACTACGATATCTTTGTTAATAAGACAATGGAATTTAAAGTTGTTAAAATCAATCATGAATTCAGAAACGTAGTTTTGTCTCATAAGACTTTGATTGAGGCAGAACTTGAGGCTCAAAAAGCACAGATTATCAGCAAGTTGGAGAAGGGACAAGTTCTGGAGGGAACGGTTAAGAACATTACTTCTTACGGAGTGTTTGTTGACCTTGGCGGTGTTGACGGTCTTATTCATATTACGGATTTGTCATGGGGCAGAATTAACAATCCTGACGAGGTTGTTAAATTAGACCAGAAGATTAACGTTGTTATCCTAGATTTTGATGGTGAAAAAAAGAGAATCGCTCTTGGTTTGAAGCAGCTTACTCCTCATCCTTGGGATGCCTTGGATCCAAACCTGAAGGTTGGAGATAAGGTAAAGGGCAAGGTTGTAGTTATTATGGATTACGGTGCTTTTTTAGAGATTCAGCCTGGTATTGAGGGTCTTATCCACGTATCGGAGATGTCCTGGTCTTCTCATCTGAGAAGCGCTCAGGATTTCTTAAAGCTTGGTGATGAGGTTGAGGCACAGATTCTGACTTTAGACAGAGATGAACATAAGATGTCTCTTGGCATGAAGCAGTTAAAGGCAGATCCTTGGGCAACTATTATGGATAAGTATCCTGTCGGGAGCAGGCATACTGCAATTGTTAGAAACTTCACAAACTTTGGAGTTTTTGTAGAACTGGAAGAGGGTGTTGACGGTCTCGTACATATCAGTGATTTGTCTTGGACTAAGAAGATTAAACATCCTTCCGAGTTTACCGCTCTTGGTGATAAATTAGAGGTTGTTGTTTTGGAAATTGATAAGGACAACAGAAGATTGTCGTTGGGTCACAAGCAGTTAGAGGAAAATCCTTGGGATACATTTGAAACTATATTTACAGTTGGTTCTGTTCATAACGGAACAATTGTTTCATTCAATGAGAAGGGCGCAACCGTTGCACTTGAATATGGCATTGAGGGATTTGCACCTGTAAAGGGACTTGTTAAAGAGGACGGTACCAATGCAAAGGCGGAGGAAAAACTGGACTTTAAAGTTATTGAGTTCAACAAGGGCGCAAAGAAGATTGTTCTTTCACACTCCAGAATAGCTGAGGATAAGAAGAGAGAGGCTAATGGTGAAAAGCCTATAGCTGACGTAAAAGTTTCTGATGGCGAGACCACTAAGAAGGCAGTTAAGAAGGTAAAGGCTAACGTTGAAAAGACTACGCTGGGTGATATTTCTGAGCTTGCGGATCTTAAGAAGGAGATGGATAAAGAGGCAAATGCAGAAAAGAAAGAAGAAAAAACTGAATAGATTTAGTGGAATTTTCTTTTACCACATTGGGTACCGCATCTGCGCGTCCCACTTCTAACAGATATCCGAGCGCTCACATATTAACCATAGGTGGGCGCTTGTTTTTGATAGACTGCGGGGAAAGCGCTCAGATACAGATGACCAGAGCAGGGTTGTCTATCGCGAGAATAGATAATGTCTTCATCTCTCATCTGCACGGGGATCATGTTTTTGGTCTGTTTGGGTTGCTCTCTACAATGGATATGATAGGGAGAGTTTCGCCGCTGCATATGTATGCTCCGTCCCAGATGCGGAGCGTTATAGATTTCTTTTTGAAGCAGTTTGGAGGACTTAAGTATCAGGTTGTTCTGCATACGGTAAAATGTGCGGAACCTGTTAAAATTCTTGAGTTTAAAACTTTGGATGTATATGCGTTTCCGCTAAGGCACAGAGTGGAAACGTACGGTTATCTTTTTAAAGAGAAGGCGCCGCAGCAAAACATAATCAAAGAGAAAATAGAGGAGAAGCATCTGACTATAGAAGAGATGGCGCGGTTGAAAGAGGGGAATAATATTACTCGCGATGGCGGTGAGGTTCTGCTCTCTTCTGAACTTACATACACTCCTTTTTATCCGCGCAGCTTTGCATACTGCTGTGATACGGCTCCTTTCCGTGAACTGCCGGGATGGGTGAAAGGTGTTGATCTAATGTATCATGAGGCTACTTACGGAAATGATTTGGATGTTCTTGCAAAGAGCACCTTCCATTCTACTGCTGCGGATGCAGCGCAATGTGCCAAAGATGCATGCGCCGCAAAGCTTGTGATTGGTCATTATTCTTCCCGTTATAGAAATGTGGAAGTTCTTCTTGCAGAGGCACGTAAATTGTTCTCGGAAACTTACCTGTCAAAAGAGGGAACGAAATTTGATATTCCTGTTAAGACCGCATTTAAGAGCGAATAATTCGCCCGTCGGGATTAAAATTATTTTATTTGTTATGTCAAGATTTTTTAAGAGATTGTTATTGTCTGCTGCAATTGTTTGCACGGCAGGTATTTATAGTGCCAATGCGCAGAGTTATCTGAACACTCCGCGCACTTATCCTTCTATTAACTATAACTCTAATGATTTGAATTTTGCCGCTGCAAAAGTCAAACAGACATTGTTCTATCTTTCTAATTTTTATCTGGATACGGTGAATGTGCAGAAAGTGACGGATGAAACAATTACCAAAATAATGCAGCAGTTTGATCCGCACTCTGTTTACATTACGGCAAAGGATGTGGATGAGATGGAGGAGCCGCTGGTTGGAAATTTTGACGGTATCGGCGTTGAATATGCCATCATAAATGATTCATTATCAGTACAGAGTGTTATTCCCGGAGGTCCGTCTGAGAAAGTGGGGCTGCATGCAGGTGATAAAATTATAAAAGTCAACGGAGAGGAGATATGCGGTACTCATCTGACTCCCAAGCGTGTGTTGGGTTATTTAAGGGGTGACCGCGGAACAAAAGTTAACATTGCAATTTTGAGAAGAGGGATAAGCGGAGAAATTGACGTTACTATTACCAGAGATAAAATTCCTTTGAATACCGTTGACGCCGCTTATGAGATTTCAAATGGTATTATGATGATTCGCATAAGCCGCTTTGGAGCAGAGACTTATAATGAGATGATTATTCCGGTTAAACAGTACCTATCCGCTCATAAGGGCAAGCTTAAAGGGATTATTTTAGATTTGCGCGGCAATCCGGGCGGATATTTGGAGACAGCGTTAACTATTGCTAATGAGTTCCTTGACAAGGGTCAGTTGATTCTTTATACGGAGGGACGTGCTGTAAAACGTACTGATGATATAGCAAACGGTGCCGGTATTTTGAAAAATGTTCCGCTTGCACTTTTAATAGATGAGAGTTCTGCTTCTGCCAGCGAGATTGTTGCCGGTGCAATGCAGGATTGGGACAGAGGCACAATAATAGGGCGCCGTTCATTTGGTAAAGGTCTTGTGCAGCAGGAGTTTCCGTTGCAAGACGGCGGACGTTTGCGTATGACAATTGCGCGTTACCACACTCCAAGCGGCCGTGTAATTCAGTCTCCTTATGAGAACGGAGAGGCTGATAAATATTATGAGAATGTAATAAAAAGATACCTTTCCGACGAGCGTTTCAACAAGGACAGCATTAAAATAAACGACTCATTAAAATTTAAGACTCTCAAAAAAGGGCGCATAGTCTATGGCGGCGGCGGAATTATTCCGGATGTCTTTATGCCTGTTGATACATCATTCTATTCAAAGAGTTACATTAAATGCGTGAACAAAGGTATCATGACAGATTTTGTCAATATATACACGGACAATCACCGCAAAGAATTTGACGCACAGTACAAAAATATGGAGCAATTTGCCAAGAACTATAAAGTTCCCGACAGTTATTGGAATGAATTCCTTGCATACTCCAAAGCCCATGGCGTAGAATTTACTGCAACCGATCTGAAGGCATCTGGAGAGGAAATTAGAAAAAATCTTAAGGGGCTAATTATAAGAGCATTGTATGGCCTTGACGGTTATCTTAAATATGACTACTCTACGGATCCCGAGGTCAAAAAAGCCCTGGAGGTTCTGAAATAATATCTTCCGGTGGAAAAACTCTTTTGGAAAATTCCTAAGACGGGCGGCAACACAGCGAGTCCGCGAGCGCAGCGAGTATGCAACTAATCCGTCAGCATCAGCCCGGTGCGCTTATATGTTTGAATATTCACGGTTGTATCCCCCCCCAATAGCTTGCGCAGCTTAAGTATGTGATTATCAAGACTGCGTGATGTGAAGTAATCATCCGCACCCCAAATCTGATTCATGATAATGCTCCTTTCAACAATGCTCCCTTTGTGCCTGCACAGCACCTCCAGTACCTCCGCCTCCTTTGGGGTCAACTTAAAATTGCCGCAAGTCTTGCCGGTCACCCTACCGCCAATCGGGTCGGCCATACTGCTGCCTGCTGCATCAAGAACTAAGATATTTCTGCTCTTGTCAAATGTGTAATGTCCCAGCTTAAAGAGATATATAGATTTTTCTCTGTTTGTTCTTCTTAGCAGTGATTTGATTTGTCCGTCAAGCTGTTCTTTTGTAAACGGCTTCTTAAGGTAAGAGTCAATGCCGGAAGCATAGCCCTTTTTGAAGTCATCTGACTCTGTTAATCCCGACAGTATAATGATAGGGGTATCCGGATTTTTCTTCCTTATTGCAGCAGCCATAGTGTTGCCATCCATTATCGGCATGTCTACGTCAGTGACAACTACATCTGGGTGTACAGAAGCAAAAGCATCCAGCCCTTTTTTCCCATCCGGAGCAAGAGTTACTTCGTAGCCTCCAATTACCTTTTCAAGCTCTGATTTTACAATAAATCTGAGACCCGAGTCATCCTCTACAAACAGAACCCTTATCATAATATGCTGTGTTTCAGTGGATACATTAATATAACATTTGTATACTTATTTAATTCGCTCTCAATCTTAACATTTCCTCCCTGTCCTCTAACTATCTGATAAACAAAGTTGAGGCCAATCCCGTGCCCGCTTCCTTCAGTAACATTATTGCCCCTTTCAAAAATATCAAAAACATTCTTTAAATTTTCTTTAGAAATTCCGTGTCCGTTATCCCTTACAGAAATCAGCATATAGTTGTTTTTTAATTCAGATGATAATTCAATCCTCACCTCATCTCCGGAATATTTTATAGAATTCTCAATCAAATTTCCCAGCACCTCAATAAGATAATCTTTATCAGTATCAACGTATTTTCCTTTGCTGCAATCTATTATGAAATCAATTTGCCTCTCCGGACTTTCAACTTTATACTTTTCTGCAAGAGATTCAAACACCGGTTGAATTATGACTCTTGATGTCTCAAATTTTAATCGCTTCTGTTCCAGTTTTGCAATAGCAAGCACTTTATTGCACAAATCCAAAAGATGTTTTGCTTCTGTCATAAGTGTAGTAAGATATTCTTCCTTCAAATGCTCGTCATCTCCTAAAGAATTGCTGTTCAGGCTTTTGGAAATAAGTGATATGGAACTAAGAGGTGTCTTCATATCGTGAATCATGGCATAAGTATGGTCTTGCCTCATCTTTGCTATAGCCCTCTGTCGCCTGATTATGTTAACTTGTTTTACAAGACAAAAAATAACAAAGACAATGATTATAAAAGTAGATACAACAAGTTCCCACATGTTATTAAGAATAGCCTTGTAAGGATTTTTAATTATAGCCCATGCACCAAGGGAAAAATTTGAATTTAGCGGGATTATGTGTGTTCTGAATTCTTTGGAACTCTTTTTTGCAAAATATCCCTCCCTGTCAAAAACAGTTGGATCAGAGGTATATATCTCTTCTTTTTGGTCCATACACCAATGTACTGTTACAAAATTTCTTGCAATTTTCTTAAAAAGATTGTCTGTTCTGGATTCTCCAATTAAAAAATAAAGACCGTATATATTCTTGAGTGCCAGTTCTTTTACAAAATATGTCCCGACAGAGTAATAATTCCTTTTGCTGTGGTATGTCTCCGCCATGCTGCTAAGTTCAACAAATCTGTTTGTTGATATGCCGGTTCCTCCGCGCGGCATTTCAATAAAGATTGTCTGCTCCGCCCTAATGGAATCAATTCTGTTCATTAACTCCTCTTCCATTGCTTTTTTAAAGCACTCATCTATAGTGTTATACATATTGGTACGCATTTCATTGTAAGTGTGCGAAACCCACAGCATTTGCAGCGGAACAATGGCCAGAATGGCCAAAAAAGAGAGATACTCAATGACTTTCCTCATCCCGATTGTAAACTTACAAAAACTTTATGGCTCTTAGAAAAAAATGACAATTTGGAGACTTAGATTTGTTTTTATGTTGTTCATATTTGCAAAAGAAAAATTGTACAGTTTTAAGTTAAAGTAGTAGTGTCTGTTTGTTAATGCATTGCGACAAATACAACATCAAGCGGTTAAGCATGAAGTCTACTTGCCGCAGTGCAGCAAACAAAACCTGTCAGTTAAACATAAGCGGTACACTTACAATGCTTGCTTATCTATAAAAAGAGGAAAATTCGAGTACATGATTAATTGCCGTAACCTGCTGAATACTAAAAATTTCAGAAGAAGAGTCTTTACGGGTATCACAGACTATGAATATGATTACAGACTCCGTCCGCTCTCCGTACTCCTTACCGTGAGGTTTTCATTGAGGTAAGGCGGCAAAGATATTTTAACCCCTTTTCTAATTATTTTAAAATTTAGTATTTTCCCGACAGTTTCTTTTTTGAAATAGGCTGGTGTGATTGACATTGGTGAACGGCCGTTAACACTAGTTATGATATCTCCTTTTCTTATACCGACTTTATAGAATAGTCCAGACGGATTTGTGTTGCAAACGGCCAAATAGCCCTCCTTTGTTGAGTAGGTTATCATTTGCGTATTTGTTTGCTCTAAGTTGATGTCATCTAGACTTTTATTGTTGTTAACTTTTGACAGGTATATTTTATCAGAACTTAAGTCCATGATAACATGAAATCTCCATAGCCAGCTTAATCCAAGAATATTTATATAATCTCCGGAACTTCTCTGATAAATTATTTGTAAAGAGTCATTTACCACATTGGCCTCATTTATAAAAAATAGTCTGTTATTTACTTTACCGCTTTTGTAGTTTAGTACATACTCAAAATTGATTGAATGTTTTTTTAGGTTTTCAATAAAGCTGTCATCTCTTTTTCCTAAAAAAGTCACATCTCCGGTATTTCCTGTATCAATCAAAAAATCACTAGAATAACTTAATGAATACAGGCTTTGCGTAAATTTCATCTCCATTCCGGAAATGAAAAAGTTTTTAGATTTATTTATGTGTTTTATGCTGTAAACACTACATGTGTCTGCTGTACATACAGTATCTTCTACCGATATTTCATTATTTGCAAAATTTATATCCCATACATGTTTGTCTCCTTCCGGAATAGAAAAATATCCGTCAATATGATATTTTGCCCTTGTGTTATCTATTGTAAATCCATTGAATATGAGATTTTTGTCACCTATGGATAAATTTACCTTTGAGTTTGATGATAAGCGTTTTTCCTTGTACAATGGTTCCGGCTCAAAACCATTTGACATATCTTTTTCCTGATACTCAAGTTTGTCATTTTTAAAGATAGAATCAGCAATGGCTTTATCAATTACAACCTTGCCGGCACCTCCCGTATCAAACATCAGGTTTAGCGTACAATTGTTGACCTTAACCGGAACAATAATTCTTTTGTCACCATTAATACTAAAATTGACTGCATGTTTTTTGTGTACTACAAATGTATCCTGTGTGTCTGCAAAACAATTGCATGCACACAGGACCCATGACGCTATTATTGTAAAAAGTACTTTAAATCTCATTTACCACCTTTGAGATCCATCTTGGGTTATATAAGCTTTGTCTGCTGTGTTTTGTGGCGAGTCAAGTCCCCCTCCTTTTTGGTTTGCCGTCATGTTATCTTCCAATGAGGCGCCACCTACATTTCGATAATAGCATGCACAACCACATACCTTTTCTCCATCTCCACCTTTTAGGTGATTCATTTCATTTTTTGTTAGATTTTTTTTCTCTAAAGATGTTAAGTTTAAATCCTTCATAATATTTTGATTTAAAATTAAATGCAATTTAAAATATAATTTTCTATAATTATTATCATAAAACTATCAAGATTGTTATTTGTTTATGTACGCGTCTTATAATACTATCGGAAAAGAGACCAATATAATATACCCTAAAATCAAGACCATTTTGCAAGGGAAAAAATAATACATAAATTGTAAGACAAAATGGGAAAAGGAATGTTAAAACGAGAACGTTATTCAGCGTCGTTCAAGGGCAAGGTGGCTCTTGAGGCAGTAAAAGAAAGGGCAAGCATTAGGGAGATATCGGATCAGTTTGGGGTAAGCGTAATGACGGTAGAAAAATGGAAAAGGGAATTGATGGAGAATATAGAGTTGCCATTTTCCAAAGGTAAGGATGGTGCGTTAGTCAAGGACAGAGAGGAGCAGATAGCCCGTCTTGAAAGGAATGCAGGATATGCTTAGGGGTGAAAAGATAATGGCCAATCATAAAAGGGTTAAACGATTATTGAGGATAATGAACAGTTACGCCATATATCCGAGAAAGTGTTTGAGTAGATGTGACTATGCAAAATACATTTATCCATACCTATTAAGAGATAAAAAAGAATACACCAGGAATGAGGTATGGTCCATAGATATTTCGTATATTCCAATGAGCAAGGGTTTTATGTATTTGACTGCAATAATAGATGTTGCTACACGCTTTATAGTAGGCTGGGCATTATCGAATTCACTGGAGGCAAAGATATGTACGGATGTACTTGATGCTGCAATAATGAGGTATGGTAACCCACATATTATCAACTCGGATCAGGGCACTCAATTCACATGTCCGAGATGGATTGACTACGTAAATGGAAAAGAGATAACGATTAGCATGAACAGTCGCGGTAGAGCAAAGGACAACATTTGGATAGAAAGATTCTAGAGAACGATAAAACAAGAGTACATATATTTAAATCCGACCGATGACGGGCTGGAGCTTTATAAAGGAATTAAAGATTACATGACTTTCTATAACTTTGAGAGAAGTCATCAAGGAATAGGCAGAAAAGTACCGGCAGAAATTTACCTGGGAAATGTCGCATAGAAAAGATGCGAACATTATAGTTTAATTGGCGCAAAATGGTTTAAATAAGGAAAGTATTATAAATACGACACCAAGCGGTTAAGCATGAAGTCTACTTACCGCAGTGCAGTAAACTACGCAATGTTTTACGTTGCAGTGATGACCAATTTTGGCCTAGTCTGACACAATTACAGTTGTTGAAATGTCACCATATTCATCAACAGCGCCACTCTTTGTGCGAACATTTGACATTTTAACATCATCCGTTAGAGGTTTGTCTTTCCTGTCAGTATAGCAACTGCATCTACATATCCACTTGCCACCTTTTATGTATTCTTTTTCTTTTTTTGATATGGCGAATTTCTCTAATGTAGGTAATTTAAAACTCTTCATATTTTGTATTAAAATATTTGTTTTATGAAAAATAGATTAATAAATCTTTATGTATTATCATGAATTTATCAAAATTTCACAAGTTTTATAAAATTATTAAATTAGCGTAAATATTAATCCAAGTTTATTGGTGGGAAAAATTATTAAATATTTATCAATTGCCGCAATACTCTCTATAGTACCTTTGCAGGGAATGTGGTTATTTAATAATTATAAGTCCTATGAAAAAAGTTTGTATTATGATTTTGAGTTGTGTCTAAGGGAGTCACTTGATATTGAATTAACCAATAGAATTAATGAAATGAAAGGGCATGACGCATTGGCCATAGGAGTGGCTGACGATGAACGTGTGGTTTCCACCAATGATTATGCTGTTTATAACGATTTTGCCTCCAAAGAATATCATAGGCCAATCGTACTTGAGAATGTAAAAAAACAATTGGAAGAAAAATTATATTCTAGGGGTGTTGCTAAGCCAATAATTAATTTGGAAATCTTTAGAACAGACAGTTCATTTTATACAAAAAAAATAAATCATTTTGTAAATCAGAATGCAGGTTTTGCTAAAAAGTTTTATTCTCAAGTATTTCCACTATATGCTGATTACTCATTTGGAGTGCAAGCCGTTTTTTATAATCCTTATCATGTAGTAAGAACGAAAATGTTTTGGTTATTGCTTTTTTCCATGATAATTATGCTATTTGTTATTATTTGTTTGATTCTTCAAATAAGAATAATTATAAAGCAAAGCATAATATCTAAGATGAGACAGGACCATACCTATGCTATTGTGCATGATATGAAGACTCCATTAACTGAAATAATGTTGGCAGGGAAAACAATCAATTTACTTTATGATGAAAACAGAATTCCGCCAAAACATTATTTGAATAATATTTGCAATGAATCTGAGAATTTAAAAAGGCAATGCGATAAAATATTGACTATAGCAAAGTTGAACAGTAAAAAAATATCATTTAATTTTTCAGAGATAGACATTTTTAAACTATTTGTGGAAATATCTGATAAATATTCCTTTATTAGGACAAAGAGGGTATCATTTGAGTTTGATGTGAAATCGGTTAAGGTGGTTGCCGATATTGATTATTTATCTGAGATGATTGTAAACTTAATTGATAACTCAATAAAATATTCCGATGACTCCGTAAAAATAATATTAGCTTCATATCAAAATGAAAATAATATAAAAATATCTGTAACAGATAATGGCTTAGGCATCCCATCTGATAAGAGATGTAATTTGTATAAGCAGTTTGAAAGAGGTGGTAATTCCTCTGGTAAAAGCGGGTATGGGCTTGGACTTCATTACGTTTACATAGTAATGGGTGCTATGAAGGGGAGCATGAAAATTGAGAGTGAAGTGAAAAAATATACAAGAGTTATTCTTACTTTTCCCGTACGGAAAGCATATATCCCTCACCTCTAATGTTCTCTATCCTAACATTATCGTCCTTATTAAAATATTTTCTGATGGCAAATATTCTTGTATCTAGATTATGATGAGAACCTTCATCATCGCGGTTCCATAATGTTTCCGTGATGTTGGTTCTTTTAACAACGAATCCAATGTTCCTACATAGCATCTCTAAAATTTTAGATTCAATAGGGGTTATTGTTTTTTTGCTTTTTTCATACATAATCAGATTATATGGTGGAATAAATATGTACTTTCCAATTAAATACTTATCCTTATATCCAAATCCTCTTGACTTAAGAATTGATCTGATATTCATGTTTAACTGTACTGCATCAAAGGGTTTTTTAAGGTAGGCATCTGCACCAAGCTGATGTGTTAAATCCATTCTGCCTGTTAAAACAATAATGGGCGTGTTATTTCCTTGTTCTCTTATTGAGTCAATCATTTTATTCCCATCCATTGCCGGCATGTCGATATCAGTTGCAATAATATCGGGTCTTACACCCTTTACTAAAGATAGTCCATCTTTTCCATTGTATGTACAAATGACTTCATAGTCCCCATATAAATCTTCTAATGAAGACTTAATTATTTGGCATAGAGAAATACTATCCTCAACTAACAGCAATTTAATCATAAAAATAAATTTCACCCATAATTCAAAGGTACTAAATTTTGATAGATTCATGATAATACATCCCAAGATTGATTTCTAAATTTATGAAAACGGAAACCATAAATTATTAAGAATAAATAAATTATAGGAAAGATTATTTGTTCATTGAATCATGCTGAGCTAGTTTGTCTAACCAGCATGTAAACAATATAGCGGAAGCTGAAAAGCTAAAATAGAGTAGGCAAAAAATTAATTAATTAATTAATACAATTATTATGAATTCATTAAAGCTTAATTCATAAGAACGAATATCTCTGTCAAAAAAAGAGATGAATCTTTTAAATGGTGGCAACAGAATATGCGCGTGTTGTAGCTGTTATTACGCTGGTAATGGGGGGGTCATCTATTGATGATAACATGTCAGCAAATGCAGTGAATACAGATCCGGATAAGAATCAGTCTAAAAATGGTGATAACTCACACACTGTTGTTGTCTGTACATCTACTACCAAAGATTCAACTAAACCATAAGTATCTATATAAGTGTATATGTTAAAAATAATATTATACTAACTGGATATAAGAATAACTATGATAAGAAAATCTTCTATACTTATTGTTTTGTTGCTGTCAGCACTGCCTTGTTCTGCGCAACTATATGAGACGTATCCAAGAGATGTAGCAAGCAAAAAGGTGATAGGCAAATATAACTTGTCTGTGATGTACAAGTTTAGTTACAGGCAGGATACAATTTCTAAGGGTAAAATGTTTGACATAGAAAAGCTGGAAGTTGGAGATTCATTTTCACGATATTTTAGCCGCGATGCAGATATTGTAGATTCTTTAATGTACAAAAACCGTTTATTCCCCGTTAAAAATAAGGTGGGTGCAGACCAATATGAATACAGTATGACTAGACAACCATATGAAAAAGAGAGATATTCAGATATATACATGAACTATCCAGTCAAGGGAACTCTTCTTTCAAGAGTTGCAATTGTTAATACAGAATATGAATACTGTGAACCTGTGAATTCATTTGTATGGCAGTATTCAGATTCAGTTACAAACGTATTAGGCTATAATTGTAAAATAGCGTTTACATCTTTTAGAGGTCGTAATTATAAAGTCTATTATACAGAGGAGATTCCAGTAAGCTACGGCCCTTGGAAATTCTATGGATTGCCAGGTTTAATAATGAAAGTAGAGGAGAAAGGTGATACGTTTATTTGGGAAGCTATGGGCATATCCCAAAAAGATGGAGATATCTACATTTTTGACCCATCTGTAGGGCGTACCACCCCAAGTGTTCCGTATATGAAAATCAAAAAGACTACACGGGCAATTGTCCAAAAACTTGAGAAATTAGAGTGGCAAGACCCGCTTTATTTGCTTGAACTCCACGGCAAACATATTCAAGGTTATATGACACAAAATCCTCATACAAAAGAACTTAAAATAGGAGATATAAAAGATATAAATCCATTAGGATTTATGGATCCTTATGTTCCGCCATTGGAGTTAGAGTAAATTAAATAGTGGAGGTTCTTCAACTATGGAAAATGGTGTTGCTAATATTAATGTCCCTGGTAACCAAGAAGAAATACCTGGCTATTCTTGTTTTGGTGCAAAAGTCGGAGAGCTCAATGGTGATGAAACCAAGGAACCTTTAAATTGTGCTATGAAAAAAATCAAACTATTTGCGTTGTTCATTTTTATGATAGCTCCAACAGTAGCAATTGGACAAATTCACACTCGTGGACTGCTTGGCGTCTATCACAGGGATGCGGCGGTGAAAAAGGTGATTGGCAAGTATAATTTTTCAGTTACTTACAAGTTCACGTATGCTATTGACACTGTAACAAAACATAAATATTTCGATATGCAAAAGTTGGAGGTGGGAGATGCCTTTTCCAGATACTATAGTACAAATGCAGACAAAGTAGATTCCATTCTTCTAAAGGAGAGGGAGTATAATAAAACACATCCTCACGAGCCAAAGTATGATGCGCGTGGTGAACATATAAATAGGTTTGATCATTCTGGATGGATGCAGCCATTTGAATTGGAAAGACAGGAATTTTTTTATCAAAACTATCAGCAGAAGGGCGTTGTAACATGCAGAATACTAATTTGCAGGGTGGATTATGAATACACTGAGCCTCTTGGAGATTTTCTCTGGAAGATAGCAGACAGCAGTTCATCCATTAAAATCCTTGGATATAACTGTCAAGTTGCAACAGGCAATTTTAGAGGCAGAAATTATAAAGCCTATTTTACTGAGGAAATTCCGGTAACATGCGGACCATGGAAGTTTAACGGTTTGCCGGGGTTAATATTAAAGATAGAGGAGTCAAGCGGATTGTTCAAATGGGAGGCGGTAGGTATAAGTCAGAAGCCGGGCGACATCTATATACATGACCCAAAGGTTTTTCCTTCAAAGAAATCATCAATGGTAGTCAAGAAGGTTAGTAGGAAACAAGTTAGGGGTATGCAAAAGCTTGAATGGGAGGACCCTATGGGATTAATGAAGATGCATGATCCAAGCACGACTTATGTTCATGTGGATCTTAAGACCAATTCTATACAAAATGAAAGGGAAACTGCATCAGAGAGAGCAAAATATTACATCCCTCGTCTGGAACTGGAATAAATGTTTTTTAATAATGCCTGTTTGTTGTATGGGCAAACAGGCATTTTGTTAGAAATGTAATCATTAATTTGACATTAATAAATCTTGATAGATTCATGATAACACATCATAAAATTACTTTATAAATTCGTATATAAAATGTGTAAATTGTTAGCAATGAATAGATTTAGAGACATTAGGCCATATGAGATAGAGAACAATTTGGTCAATCTAAGGCAACTGGTTTTTGAGGTGACAGATGCCTGTAATCTTAAATGTAAATATTGCGGTTACGGGGATTTATATTATGGATATGATAAGAGAGAATCTAAATATCTTTCTGTCAATAAGGCAAAATTGCTTCTAAATTATTTGTCAAATATTTGGAATACAAGTATAACTAATGAGGAAAGTCCACTCACATATATAAGTTTTTATGGGGGTGAACCGCTATTGAATATCGCATTTATTAAAGAAATCATTGCTTATGTAGAAAATTTGCAACTTAAAAGAAACATACTTTTTTCTATGACAACTAATGCAATGCTTTTGGATAAGTATATGGATTTCTTGGTTGAAAAAAAATTTAGCCTACTCATAAGTTTGGATGGAAATAGAAGGGCGCAGAGTTATAGAGTTAAAAAAACAACCGGAGAAAATTCATTTGACAAAGTAATTAGTAATGTTAAAGCACTTCAAGCAAAATATCCTAAATATTTTACTGAGCACGTGAATTTCAACTCTGTACTTCATAACAGAAATAGTGTAGGTGGAACATATAGTTTTATTAAAAAGAACTTTAATAAAGAGACAACAATTTCTGAATTAAATAATTCAGAAATAAGAGAAGATAAACTGGATGAGTATGATAGAACCTTTAGAAACAAAATTGAGAGCATAAAAAATTCAAGTAATTGTGAAGCACTTGAAAAAAAACTTTTTTTAGGAGATCCAAAGACAAACGATTTACTTTTATTTCTCCATCAATATAGCGGGAATGTTTTTAAAGACTATGCTTCGTTTCTGGTAAATCCGGAAAAAATATTAAGCACAAATACCGGGACATGTATTCCATTTGCAAAAAAAATGTTTGTAACTGTGAATGGAAAAATTTTGCAGTGTGAAAGGATTGATCATTCATTTTCTCTAGGTTCTGTTTCTGAAAATGAAGTACATTTGGATGTAAACAAGATTGCAAAAATCTTTAACAAATACCTCGCTAAAGTTAGAGGACAATGTTCTATGTGTTATAGAAAGCGTTCTTGCATTCAATGTTTTCACTACATCCCCGATATAAAATCACAACATCCATCATGTCTGGGCTTTATGGATAAAAAACGTTATGACATGTATTGCTCATATTGTCTAGGGCATCTTGCAAAATATCCTGAGCTTTATAACAAAATAATGACAAAAGTTAGAGTTGACTAATAATGAAAAATAAGTTAATACTTTATCCTTCCACTTTTTTGTGGATTAAAAGTGATAAGGGGTTGTTATACAATTCGTTGACATATAAATTATCAGAATTTATAGTATCTCCTTCCGTTGCCAAGTTGTGTAGTGTTCTTTCTAAGCCTGATAACCTATATTCTGTAGTGATTGATGATATGTGTTTAGATGAATTTGAAAAAAAATTTATTTGCGTTATAACATCAAAACATTATGGTACACTTGTGAAGATTAACTATAACGGTATTTCATATATGCCTCTTTTAAGTATTCAAAACAGGCAGTCCAAATTAAGCTATTTGTCCTCTATAACATTTTATATAGGCGGAACCTGCTTGAAAACCGATTATTACAAACAAACAATATTTCCTGTATCAACAACTCAGTATCTGAATGTAGACGATGTCGTTTTATTTATTAAAATGTTCCATAGGAGTTGTAATATTAAAATAAATCTTGTCATATCTGATATAAATGATTCAAAATGTCTGAATAAAATCCTTGAGGCATTTTATTTTATTAAAGAAGATGTCGTATTATACACACTCGCAGATGATGTTTTGAGTACTATACTTATGAAAAAAGCAATTCATCTAGGATATGTATTTCATTTCATTTTTCTGGGCAGTACATTAAAATTTGATATCGTTAATAGGTTAAAAAATATTGGATCTTTCAATGTTCTGATTTTCAATGAAAGTGAATATTCTATTACAAAAAACATCATGCTATCTGCCCTCATATCGAAATATGATGTTATCCCTATTTTTAGAAATAATGTAAATTTTTTCAAGGAGAATGTATATATGGACAACAAAAGCATTAGGGCTGTTAAATTGTCAAAAAGGGAGGTCTTTGCACATCAGTCTATTAATCTAAATTTCTTTGGCGATATGTTTGTTATGCCAGATGGAAGAGTGTATTCAAATGTAAATATGCAACCCATTGGTACAATCAAAAACTCAATACATCAACTAATTACTAATGCGTTAAAAAAACAGCAAGCATGGTTGCTTATAAGAAATAAAGGACGTTGCAAACAGTGTGTTTATCAATGGATATGCCCTTCGCCTTCAAATTATGAATTAGTGAAGCATAGATATAATCTTTGTAATATAGTGGAAGCCGAAAAACTAAAATAGAGTAGGCAGAATATTTTAACATTTAATGTAATGCAAAAGTTAAGTCTTATCAGTACTGAACAATCAAATGCCCTTAGGAAACAGATGCAAAATTTAAGAGGCGGCTATGGTAAGGGAGAGCCAGGTAATTGCTCTTGCGGTTGCAAGTACGCGGGTAAACCTGGTGGGTCTTCTGATTTCGATAATGGTGTTGCAAATAATCTTGCTGGAATACAAGATGATGGGGTTACTAATGGCTTTCTGTTGCCAACCGTGGTTGTTGCCAACAAAAAAGAATGTGATACAAAAGATCCTTATATTATTGTGGCTAACTAATCTATGAGAGGTACTAATCAAGCTATTGTATGTTTACTTATTTGTTTTACGCTCATCCCTAATATAATTATTGCTCAAGGTGAACAGCGTTGTAAAGTTAAGAGTAGTAAATGGATTCATTACACTATAGATACTTGTAAGTGTTTGATATCATTTGAATTTAAGTTTTTTGATAGCATGGATCAATATAAAGGAAATGAAGCATGTTATGATGTTAAGCAAGTAGAAGTAGGGAACAGATATGTGCGCTATCATAGTATCATTGGAGAGAAAATGGATTCACTAGGTCAAATTCATAATACTCATTATTCTTGGCGTGATAAATTAGGTGTAAATAATAATCCCACGTGGGAGGACGTATATTTTAATTACCCAAAGAGTGGAGAACTTTTTTTTACCTCTTTGCTGATAAATTACGAATACTGTTATGTTGAGCCGATCCCCAAGATGGAATGGAAAATAATTGGGGATAAGGATACCATAATTGTAAAACACAAGTGTTATATGGCGACCACTGATTTTTGCGGGCGCCATTATACTGCATGGTTTGCACCGGACATTCCAATACAATACGGCCCGTACAAGTTTAATGGTCTTCCGGGAATGATATTAAAGATAGAGGATTCCGAGAAATTATTTCGTTGGACGGCAACAGGCATAAGTGTGCCCAAAAACATTAAACCAATGTATTTTGAACAGGGGAAGACCGTGGTAAAAACAAATAGAAAAGGATATTTAAAACTATTAAATATGAGGTGGAAGGACATTGCAATGTTGTATAAATCTCAAGGAGCTGGGGTTTTTATGGCTGGTACAGGATGGCTTAAGCCAGGTCAGATATCACTTCCGCAAATTCCTGCAATTGAGGACGAATAAATTATGTTTTTCCCTCACTACATACAACTTGATTCCATGGACTGCGGCCCTACGTGTCTGCAGGTGGTTTCTTCCTTCTACGGGAAGAGCTACTCTCTTAGAAATTTACGTGAGAGATGCCACATAACCAGAGAGGGGGTTTCCATGCTTGGCATCAGTGATGCAGCCGAGTCTGTTGGTTTCCGTACAGCCGGTGTAAAGATCAGATGGGAGCAATTGCGTGATGAAGCCAACCTTCCATGCATCGTTCACTGGAATCAAAGACATTTTGTAGTAGTATATAAAATTGCAA